>OGQB01000090.1_pt1 | contig 98141 bp, 100 predicted proteins | sample 1553071 | NCBI WGS metagenome assembly OGQB01 (sample SAMEA2580284, study PRJEB22360) | human gut metagenome | biome: human gut; feature: human-associated habitat; material: faeces | place: Denmark | collected 2008/2010
GAGTGCAAAAGTACTAACTATTTTTCATTCCACCAAATCTTTTCGCAAAAAAGTTGCTCTTTTAGTCGGTTTTTAACATCTATAAAGACTTTACGCAATAGATTTTTTGTGTATACATTATTATATATATGCATGCGTACGCTTGCGTGCATATGCGCTAGCGCGCGCACATGTTTAAATAATGGTATAACTCAAATCATGCTTAGTTTTAGGCAAAAATAGAAACAGAAAGATGAATTTTCCTCCGATATTTTTTGTCTATTCACATATTTATATTACTTTTGCAGCAGAATTACATAAGAAGCATTAAAACAAGAACAAGCATCATGAAAAGATTTACGATTATCATTTCTTTCATTATGCTCACCTTCATGCCGCTCATGGCACAGGTGAAGCAGACCGTTGCCGTTCTCGGTGACTCGTATTCCACTTTCGAGGGGTTCATTCCTAAGGGTTATGCCACCTGGTACTCACCTACTACTCCACCAGAAACTACAGATGTAAACAAGGTTGAGCAAACCTGGTGGTGGCAAGTTATCAAGGAAGGAGGCTATAAGATGGGAAATATCAATTCCTATTCTGGTGCTACCATCTGCAACACTGGCTACCGTGACGAAGATTATACCGACCGTTCTTTCATCACCCGAAGTTCTCTTCTTGGCAATCCGGATATCATCCTGATTTGCGGTGCTACGAATGACAACTGGGCTGATGCCCCGCTCGGCAACTATCAGTATAGCGACTGGAAGCGCGCAGATTTGTATTGTTTCCGCCCTGCCATGGCCAAGCTGCTTTCCGATATCCGCCAGCATTATCCAAATGTAGAGGTATATTTCATCTTAAACTCTGAACTCAAGGATGTAATCAATGAGTCAGTTAAAAAGATCTGCAACAAATATCAGGTTCCTGTCATTGCTCTTCATGATATTGACAAGAAAAACGGTCACCCTACTATCAAGGGAATGAAAAGTATTGCAGAACAGGTTCTGAAGGTTATAAAAAAGTAAAGAAATAATAAGGTTTAAATAGATAAATGATAGATTCAATACAAAACATTTTAGTTCAGGTTAGCGATTTCCTTTGGTCGTATATCATCATCACCGTCTTGATATGCTGTGCCTTGTTTTTCACTTGGCGTACCCGTTTCGTCCAGTTCCGCCTTATCAGAGAGATGATCAGGCTGCTGATTCATCCCGACAAGGTACAACCGGAAGAGATAGGACACGAAGAACTGTCGATGGAGATGAAAGTGGATGGCGAAATGAAACACATTTCTTCCTTCCAGGCATTCGTGGTAGCATTGGCTAGCCGTATTGGCACCGGTAACCTTGCCGGTGTGGCAACTGCTATCAGCATCGGTGGACCGGGAGCCGTATTCTGGATGTGGATGCTGGCTTTGCTGGGCTCTGCATCCGCTTTCATAGAATCAACTCTCGCCCAACTTTACAAGCGGAAAGGCAAAACATCTTTCTATGGCGGACCGGCCTATTATATGAAGTATGGTTTGGGGAAAGGATGGATGGGTATTCTTTTTGCCGTGCTGATGATCATTACCTTCGGCTTTGCCTATAATTCAGTGCAGAGCAATACTATCTGTCTGGCATGGCAGAAGGCTTTTGGCATCGAGCCTGCCACCATGGGAATTACCCTCACTGTGCTCACCCTGCTCATCATCTTCGGTGGCATCCATAGAGTGGCTAAGTTCTCTTCTACCGTGGTTCCAGTGATGGCTGTGATTTATCTTCTGATAGCTGTAGGTGTTGTTGTTTGGAATATCACCAGTCTGCCAAAGGTTCTGCTTACCATTGTTGAGAATGCTTTCGGATTCAATCAGGCAGCTGGCGGAGTTCTTGGCGTTACTGTGATACAGGGTATCAAGCGAGGTCTGTTCAGTAATGAGGCAGGTGAAGGTAGTGCACCGAATGCGGCTGCGGTAGCTACAGTCAGTCATCCTGTAAAACAGGGATTGATACAGGCTTTGGGCGTTTTTACAGATACGCTGGTGGTATGTTCCTGCACCGCTTTCATCATCCTGGTGAGCGGTGTGGATCTTACGGCTTCAAATGGAATCCAACTCACCCAGGATGCCCTGACCCACGAAATCGGAAACATCGGCAATCCGTTTGTTGCGGTAATGATATGGCTGTTTGCCTTTAGCAGCATCATCGGCAATTATTATTATGGAGAAACCAATGTGAGATATATCAGGGACTCCAAGCTGGGTGTATTTGTCTATCGTCTTGCTGTAGCAGCAATGGTGATGGTCGGAGCAGTAGTATCTCTGGATTTTGCATGGAGTTTTGCAGATATCACGATGGCTCTTCTCACCCTCTGCAATCTCGCAGCCATCGTCCTGCTTTCCCGTCAGGCCGTCTTCCTGTTGAAAGACTATCGCCAACAGAAGAAGGAAGGTAAGAATCCTGTATTCACCAAGGATAAGATGCCAGAGATTGCAGATAAACTGGAGGCATGGTAAAGTTACAATGATGGATTTTCATTTCGCGAAGATCTATCCTTCATACAATTCATCAACAAAATTCCCCGATACGAATCCTGCAGGAATACTGAGGATTCATATCGGGGATTTTTTTATGCGCTAAACTATTTTATTTCTTATAGTAATCGTATAAGAAAGCATCAAGATAAGCACCACGCATGTTGGTCTTATAGAAATTGCCATCCTTATCTAAGATGAGACAGGCTGGAATACCATTGATGCCATACTCGCCCATCACCATACCGCCAAAACCTTCAGGATTGCGAACCTGTGTCCAGGTCATTCCTTCCTTGGCCATTGCCTTTTTCCAGTCGGCATCTCTCTCATCTACGGAAATACTGATGATGTTGAAATCCTTGTATTTCTCGTGTACCTTCTTGAGATGTGGAATCTCCTGACGGCATGGACGACACCAGGAAGCCCAGAACTCCAACATGGTGTATTCACCCTTCTTGATAAGTGAAGAAAGCTTCACCTGCTTGCCTTCAGGAGTGACAACGGTACCATCGATATAATGATTGCCGATAGCTGTATGCTTTGCCATCTCTGCCTGCATCTGCAGCATCGGATATTGTGCAGAAGAACTCCAGTCGTTCTTCAACCAGCCCATCATCTCGTCAATCTGCTGAGAGGTATATGGGGTTGGTAAAGAAGAGAAACTCTCGAGAAGCAAGTCGAAGGCTACCAGAGAAGTGGTATGCTGCTGAATAAACAGACTGGTCTGATGGCGCATTTCCTCCTGCAACTTGATGGCTTCCTTGGCAAGGGATACACGCTGTGCCAAATCGGTAGTCTGGTTGATACTATCATCCATCTTGTGCATCTTGTCCTGAATAGGTGACATCAGTTCAAGATAAGCCTGATAAATATCCTGAGTGGTAGAACCCTTTACAACAGGCTCTATCATACTCATATCACGCTCTGCAGGAAAACCGGTAAGATCTACATCGTAGGTCATAGGCTTATTCTCTACATAGACTCTTGTTGAGAATATTTTCTGATAGTCAGGCTCAGCTGTACCAGGCTTGTTCATATCAATAACCATCTGATACTGCTCAGGCTGGTTAACTACCCCCTTGAGGGTGAACTCACCATTCTTGATTGTAACACTATCCAGATTGGTAACACCTTCCAATCCATACTTCTGCAACATGACAGAACAGCCGTCCACGTTACCTTTAACCTTACCTTTCATCACAAAATTCTGCGCACTGGCAGCCATTGCAAGTACAAGACCGGCAAGAGTCAACATGCAAGTTTTCATTTTCATCTTATTCATTTTTTCTCGATATTATTTATTATATAATGTTTATTGATTCACATATTCCGGATTCTGAACCAGAAGATTATTGGCTCCCATAGATGCCTTTGGTATAGGAAGAAGATATCGGCGGAAGCTAGGAAGTTCTGCTTTCTCATCTTCTGTCCAACTCTCGAAACCACCCTGACGGTTATAACGGCAAAGATCGAACCATTCTTCCAGATTTTCGTTACTCATATCACACAACTTATGCTTGAGGATTTCACCCAGAAGATCACTGTCGGCAATAGCGTTCACATCGTCCTCAGTATATCCAGCACGTTCGATGACTGTAGCCAAGAGCGTACGAGCCTTAGCATACTGACCCTGACGAGCCTCTGCTTCGGCAGCGATATAATAGACTTCGGCAAGGCGCATGAAGTAATAAGAGTCAGCATAGAACATTTCAGGAGTCAACTTGTTATATTTTCCAATACCGTTCATGGCATCTCCCTTATAGGCCCATGTATATAGCTTATCGTATGAAGCTATATCTTCATCACCTGGGAAGAATGGGAAATCGCCACCATCACCACCAGGAATAACAACGCCGCCATCACCGCCTGGGATGACTACTCCACCATCGCCGCCTGGAATAACAACACCACCATCGCCAGAAGCACTACCATCAGAAGAACCATCAGGATCAGGAACAACAACATCCCCACCATCTCCTGGGTTTGGAATAACAATATCTCCACCTGTTTCATCATCTGGAACTAAATCATCTGCCACCTTCTTGAGGAGTGAACCTGGAGAAAACATATACCAGTTTGAATCCATCAACTCACTTGGATTGGCTGTATAAGGAGCAAAGAGCATCTCCTGAGAATTAAACTGTTCGTCGAAGATCTTGGCATAATCACTTTCCAAAGCATAACCAGCTGCTTCAGCCTCACTGATCACTTCCTCTGCCAGTCTTGCTGCTTCAGCATAATTATCCTGAGCCATATACATTTTCGCTTTCAAAGCCTTGGCGAAAACAGAACTCATGTGATAATGATCTGCCGGATGCTGTTCACAATGGGCAATGGCATAGTCGAGATCATCAGATATCAACTTGTAAATTTCAGCCACAGTAGAACGCTTGCGTGGTTGGTTATCTCTTACCAGTTCGTCCTGGAAGATGCAGACACCGTATGGTGAATCCTGCTTCCAATATTCTCCGAAGCACTTCAGGAGAGTAAGGTAAGCCAAGGCACGCTGGCAACGAGCCTCTGCAATCATCTCTGTACGTTTTTCCTCGCTCAGTCCTGGTATATTCTTGTTGATATGTACCAGGAAGGTATTGGCCGTATTAATCACATTGTAGTAGGCGGTATAAGCCGTCTCCACATTACTGTTATTGCTTTCGATATTCTCGGCAGCAAACTCTTCCGCCCCCATTACCATCGCCTGAGTCTGGGTATGAGCCATAGACGACATTCCATAGCGCAGGTAAGATACACCCGTGCTGCGCCATGAGGCATAGACACCATTGAGCGCTGTCTGTGCAGTTGAGACATCAGTGATATAATTGTCATCAGTAACCACATGTTCTGGTTCGATGCCATCGAGGCTACCTATCAGGTCACACGATGTAAGAGTCAGTGCTGTGGCTGAAAGGAGCGTAAGAAATTGAAATCTTATATGTTTCATAATCTACAGTCTTTGTATGAGTTAGAATTGTAATTTCAGACCGATAGAGAAAGAACGGCTCATTGGATAAACGTCCTTGTTCTCTGTTTTCTTTAAAAAGGCATTTGTTGCCGACATGTCTGGATCCAAACCTGGCCAGTTAGTAATGGTAAACAGGTTGGTGGCTGTGAAGAACACAGATGCTCCGCTGATGTGCAGGTGCTCCAGAAGAGATGGCTCGAAATTATAGGAGAGCGTGATATTTCTCAGACGGAAATATGAGTTGGAATATACATAGCGGTCGTTGGTATTTGTATTGTCCGTGCTTGCAGGCAACCATACCAGCTGAGCATACTTGGCATCCGTGCGATCCGGTGTCCAGGTATTGCCGTACATTTCTCTCAGAATACTCTGACCCAGACTACCGGCTGCAGATTCCTGCATAGTACTGTAGTATGCATGACCTCCAAACTGATACTGGAAGAGCATTGACAGGGTGAGGTTCTTATAAGATAAGGTATGTGACCAACCTCCGAACACCTTTGGCTCCGGATTGGCGATAGCCGTACGGTCTGCCTCGGTAATATAGCCGTTGCCATCTGTATCCACAAACATATAGTCGCCTACGTGAGCGCCATTCTGATAGAAATTATATCCGTTTGCCTGTGCCTGAGAATTCAGTTCATCAATCTGTTCCTGACTCTGGAAAATACCAGCCACCTTGTAACCCTTCACGGTTCCCATCGCATGACCTTCCATGTAGAGATCCTGGTGCATCATGTCGAGTGTAGAACCATTGAGCTTGGTTATCTTATTCTTGTTGGATGAGATACTGAGCATCGTATTGTAGGTGAAATCCTTGGTGCGAACCACATCTCCACCGATAGAGAACTCAAAACCATTATTGGTCAAGTCGAGGATATTGCTGTAGAATGTACCGATACCAAACTCCAAGGCGATAGGAGCTGGAGCCAAGGCGCCATCTGTCTTACGATGATAGATATCAAAGCTACCGTTCAGTCTGCCATTGAAGAACGAGAAGTCAACACCGGCATTGTACTCAGTAGTCATCTCCCACTTGATATCCTTGTTAGGATAAGTAGTGGCTAAGGTAATGGCACTCTGTCCACCGTAGATATTGGAATTGAAATACTGGATGTAAGAGAAGTCGGATACATTGGTAGAACCGGTCTTACCCCAGCTCAGACGGAGTTTCAAATCATCCACATCCTGTACAGATGCCATGAAAGGCTCCTGATTTACGCGCCATGCCAAAGAAAGTGCAGGGAAAGTACCACGCTTGTTGCCAGGACCAAACTTGGATGACTCATCTGAACGGAGACTGAAGTCGAGCAGATAACGTGAAAGATAATCATAGCTCAAACGGCCATAGAGGGAATTGAGTCCACTCTTGGAATAAGTCTCCATAGGCTTGTTGACGGTAGTTGCAGAACTGGCATTGTTGAGCACATCGTCATTAGGGAATCCGCTGTAAGCCTGGTCGTGTTCCTTGCTCCAGTATCTGTCAGCACTATAACCAGCCATCACGTCGAAGCGATGGTCGTCAGTAATCTTGAATTTATAGTCAGCACGGAAGTTGATAGACGTATTCGTGTTACGATAGTTAGCCTCTGCAAGCGTAGATGTTGGTTCCGTCTCTTGCTGTTCTGGCAAGGAAACCTTCGGAGAGAAATAGCTGTTGCTGAAGATGAAACGGGATATGTTGGCATCAGCATGGAGGGTAAGACCTTCGATAGGCTTGATGTCAATATAGGCATTTCCTGAGAACTGGTCGTTCTCATATTGCGTCTTTCTCTGGAGTTTGCCCACCGGACTTGCATCCATATAGCTACTTGCATATTCGCCAAACTTATCTACTCGATTCAGGTTACCGTCTGCATCGCGTACGGTCAGGTCTGGACGAGTCTTCCATGAGTCGTTGTCATAGCCCAATGCAGGATCGTTGCTTCCGCTCTTGCGAGAAGAGTAGGTATAGTCGAGTACACCACCCACGGTGATATACTTATTGATTTCAGAATCCAAAGAGAGTCTGGCACCATATCTCTCCATACGGTCGTTGATGAGCAGACCTTCCTGGTTCATACCGTTGAAGGAGAATGAATAGTTGGTCCTGTTGCTGCCACCTCTGATAGCCACATTATACTGGTGGGTAGGCGCATTCTTGTTAATCACCTCCTTAGCCCAGTTGGTATTCGTCGTACCAAAGAGACTCTCATTAAGTCCATTATATGTATAGACACCCGTCTCGGCATTATATCCGATGTTACCAAATTGGCTCAGATAGTCGGCTACGCCATACATATTCACCATCGAACTGCCGTCGTTCATGCTATTTACAGTATTACGCAGAATCTCGTCCTGCACATTCTTGTATTCAGAAATGTTCAATGGCTTATAGTTTTTGATAGGATTACTGAACGAGAATGTGTAGCCGAAATCTACCTTGGTCTTCTCATTGCGCTTTCCGTTCTTGGTCTTGACAATAACGACACCATTGGCTCCACGTGATCCATAGATCGCAGTAGCTGCGGCATCTTTCAGCACGTCGATACTCTCAATATCGTTTGGTGAGATATTGATGAGCGGGTTGATGCCGGTATCCTCCATAAAGGTAGGAACGCCATCAATGACATAAAGAGGCTGGTTGTTGTTACCCTTACCCGATTTAGGATAAGGAGATGTAATACCGCGGATGTTTAACTTGAGAGATGAACCAGGCTCACCATTTGCGGTAGTAGCCAATACGCCCTTTACAGTACCCTGAAGAAGACCATCGAGGGTTGGTGTGGTAGCAGCCAACTTGCTTATCTGTTCCTGACTCACGGTAGAGATGGCGGTAGTTACATTCCTACGGCTCTTGCTGCCGTAACCGATGACAACGAGATCATCCAGCGCAACATGATCCAACTCCAGCATCATGTTTTGCTCTTTTACGCCACGAAATTCAATACTCTTCGATTTGTAACCAATGCTGGAAAATACAATTTTAGGATGCGCCATAGATGGAAATTCCAGTATGTAGTTACCATCAGCATCAGTGATAACACCATAGCTTGTGCCTTCGATCTGCACCGTGACACCTACCAGAGGATTTCCCTCGGAATCAATCACTCTTCCTTTTACAAAGGTATGACCTTTTTCTTGCACATTTTCAATACCAGCCGTAAAACTGGTATGAACTGGAAGGGCTGCCTGCACAAAGCTGGCTGAAGTTGCTGCCAAGAAAAGCAACAAGCTTTTTTTCTTCTTCATAATAACTGAATGTTAGTTAAACTTCATGTTCATGGCACAAAAGTATAAAAAATATCTAAAACTATAGCATAATGTTATACAATTAACTTATTTTTTACACATATTCCTGTACTTTCTCCTATTTTCCTTACATTTTCCCGGTTTTTAAGTCTTTTTCTCTAAAAAAATGCTATCAGTAAGCGTTCAAATCAAACAAAGTGTATTCTGTTCTCCGTAATACATTATTTAAAGAGGATCCCATAGCTTTTGTGTTATGGAACCCTCCCCTACTCTACTTAGAGTATCATTTCTTCATATTCCAGTCCGAAGACATCCGCTACGGCCTTGAATACCACCTTTCCATTTACGATATTCAAACCCCTATACAGGGCTTTATCCTCCTTGCAGGCCTTTCGCCAACCCTTATCAGCGAGAGCCAATGCATATTTCAGCGTAGCATTGGTCAAGGCTGTAGTAGAGGTATTCGGCACAGCACCAGGAATATTAGCTACTGCATAATGAACGATTCCATCGACCATATATGTCGGATCAGAATGTGTGGTTGGATGCGATGTCTCGAAACAGCCACCCTGATCGATTGCTACATCAACAAGTACAGTTCCTGGCTCCATCAATTTCAACATATCTTTCGTGATAAGATGCGGCGCCTTATCACCTGGTACGAGCACACTACCCACAACGATATCCACATCTGCCAATTCTCTACGAATATTATGCTCGTTGGAATAGAGCGTGTGTACATTGATAGGCAGCTCCATCTCTAACTGACGAAGACGAGGTAAACTGATATCTGTAATCCATACATCAGCTCCCATTCCTGCAGCCATACTTGCTGCAGCTTCTCCTACGGTTCCGCCGCCCAATACCAAAACCTTGACGCGGTTCACACCAGGTACACCACTCATCAGTTTCCCTTTTCCTCCCTTTGTCTTTTGCAGATAAAAAGCACCATTAATAATGGCCATCCTTCCAGCTACTTCACTCATCGGAATGAGTAAAGGCAAATGGTGGTTATCTGTCTCCACAGTCTCGTAAGCCAGACAGACAGCACCACTCTTGAGCATGGCATCGGTAAGTTCCTTGTCACAGGCAAAATGGAAATAAGTGAATACAAGCTGGTCTTGATGGATAAGTGGATATTCCTCAGCGATAGGCTCTTTCACCTTTACAATCATTTCCGCCTCACGATATACACTCTGAATGTCGGGTAAGATTATGGCTCCTACCTTTTCATACGCTTCATCAGCAAATCCGCTGTTCTCTCCAGCCGTATGCTGAACCATCACTTCGTGACCATGTCGAATGAATTCAGCTACTCCTGCTGGTGTCATTCCAACACGGTTCTCATTATTCTTAATCTCTTTTGGTATACCAATTTTCATGATGTTATAGTTTTAAAGGTTCGACATCAGTTTAACTCTGTAAAGATACTGAAAATTTCAATAGGTTGTATGCACTTAGAGGAAAAATTAACATATCTTATACAAACTATTCCTGTTGAATATACGTATTTTAGTTTATTAGGCAATTAGACTAAACGAACATTCTAACTTTATACATGATAGATATTCTAAAAAAAGAATAATCAAAATGCTGAATTATAAAGCGTTAACATGTTAGGTTTGTAATATACATGTTTATTTATCTCGCCAATCATTAGATTATTATAATTGCTGGCAGTTAGTATATATGATTAAACGTTGTTTTGTATTTTCGTTTATTAAAATATAGGTCTTTAGGAATATTAGTTTATCAGTTTTTAAGTTTATACGGCTATACATAAATAAGTTTATTCATATATCAGTATAATCGTTTATTAGTATAATAGTCTATACAAATATATGTTTAATAGGATATTCATATATAAGTTTAATTAATTTGTCCGTCTATTAGGATATCCATATTTTCGTTTAATAATACATTCGAAGTGATGCTTATTCTTCATGAAGATTGTTAGAAAAGTATAAAAAAGAGGATATTTACAAAGAAATAAGAAGATAAATTCTTTTATATCAACTATTTTGGCTATTTTTGCAACCAATATTAGAACAAAAGAACATTAGATAATCCAGAAATAAGACTTTTAGTCTTTCAGAACGAAAGAATATAAGTCAATCCGTTTATTCTAATTGCCAGCGATTCTAATATATGTAAATTGTATTAAACAATAACGTGAAATAAGGAAAAAAGAAATATGAAACATGAACTACAGGAAATTGTTGCAGTAGTGAACAACAAGGGTGGAGTAGGCAAGACGGCTACTGTGCAGTCTCTGGCTTCTGGCATAGTCCGGTTGAATCACAATCTCAGGGTTCTGGTAATAGACTTAGACCCACAATGCAACCTCTCTTCGCTTTTCGGAGTGAGAGATAACGAATATGATAACATATATAACGCCATGTGCAAACAGAGTGGTGTGCCAGTCTACAAATGTAAAAATGGAGTATATGCAGTTCCAGGATCTGCTCAGATGGAAAATATAGAACAACACCTTCCAGGAGGCCCTTCACTGAGAGAACAGATGAAGAGCTACACGGTATTACTGGGATGCTTGCAAGACAACGATTGCCATGACATGACAGGAGAAGGACTGAAAAACGTATTTGATGATTTCGACTACATTTTCATCGACTGTCCTCCAGCACTTTCCAAGAACACTTATAATGCTTTGGTTGCTGCGAGCAAGATTTTGATTCCAGTACAGATGGAAGCATTATCTGTCAAAGGAGTAAGTGAAGTACTCAGCGTAATGGACGAAGTGAAAGAGTTTCACATGAACGATAATTTGGAATTACTTGGACTCCTGCCAGTTATGGTAGATGAACGAACCAAGATTACCAAGCAGTTGAGCAAACTTTTAGGCGAAAAACATGGCGACTTAATTCTGCCTTGCCGTATCCGACGCTCTGTAAAGTTCCTGGAAGCTCAGGCACACGGACAAAGCATATTCGAATATGCACCTTACTCAAGTACAGGTATCGATTACGAAATTGCTATCAAGCGCATGTTCAACATCAAAATCTAATCTTGGTAGGGTAGGTTGAAACATGTATTAATAAAACAAAAGAAGATAAACTTATAAAATATAAGAATTATGGCTGTAGCAAAAAGAAATTTAGAAGAAATTGGTGAGTCTCTTGAAAATATGGGTATGAACGACCGACCAAGTTTATTAAACACAGAAATGGCAAAAAGCGAAGAGGATAAAAATATATCTAAAGGTGGTCGCAAGAGAAAAAGTTACTGGACTGCAGAGGAAAGACGCACTAGAACGAGTGTGGCTACATATCTTAACAAGGAAGAACTCCTTCTCCTGAAGATGAAATGCCTCTCAGATGATATCCCACAGGAAAACCTGCTCTATAATATCCTGATGGATTACTTGAAAAAGTAAGCAAACAAAAAGTAGTTATTAAAAGGGTGAAAACCACAAAACTGTTTACCTAAAAAAGCGCTAAGCTTAAAAATAAAGTATAAGTTCCTACAAAAACCACATTTTTGTTTACCAAAAGAATGATAATTATAGATTATTCTTTATAATAAATTATATATCTCTTATTTATTACAGTGAGCATAATAGCTTGATTAATAATGAGTTATGTTTGAAATGGTAAATAGAAAAGTGGTTTTAGGTAAATAGAAATATGGTTTATGGTAAATAGCTTGGTGGTTTCGGGTAAATATTTATGTGGTTTTAAGTAAATAAAAAAGTGGTTTTAGGTAAACAACTTTGTGGTTTATGGTAAACAGAAATGTGGTTTTTATATGAGTGAACCAAAAGGAAACAAGAATCTGGTGTGGATTAACACACCTTTTTCGCTGACAAAATTGGATAAGCAATATACATTATTGCAACAAAACATATTGATGGTTGCAAGTACCCATCTGCAGAAGTATGTTGAAGAGTATTTTACCGAGAAGAGAGTGCTTGGAGATGCACGCTCCGACTATCTTTTCGAGAAAGGAATAGAGCATGCTGTTATGGAGATTCCGCCCATCAAAATAGACATCAAGGATTTTCAGGTATCAACGGAGTTTCATAATTATAAGAATCTGCGTGATACGCTAAAGAACGATATCCTCAACCTGTCGGTGCGTGTAAAGACGGATAGCAAGACAGAGAAGATACAGCACGTATTTTCAAACATCGAGATTCCGACAACGCAGAAAGGCTATACAAAAAGCGATGGTGAGAAAGTAGAACGCATCAAGGGTGAAGTAATACTTGAGATAGATCCAAAACTCACTATGAGCCTTTTTGACATGCGTCAGGGATATATTCACCATATCTCCATGATTGCTAAATATTCCAAGAAGGTGAATACACCTCGACTCTATATATATCTGCTTCGTCAGATGGGACTAGACAAGAGCTTGGATGTTAAGGTTGAGTTTTTGCCGATGAAACAGTATTTGGGTCTGGTAGAACTTGATGAACATGGCAATATTCTACTTGACGACAAGGGGGAGCCTGTGATGAATAAATATCCTAAATTCTCGCAATTCAGAAAACAGGTACTCGATGTGGTAAGGGAAGATCTCAACAGAATGGCTAGTCGCAGTGAGACAGATATCGTATTTGATGAATTTTCTGAAGAAGACTTTATTTATCGGAACGGAAAGCATAAGGGAGATCCTGAATATGTTATCTTCCATATCAAGCGCACGGATGTAGGTATCAATCATATCGGAGATAAAGATGCAGATATTGCTCGTCGTCTGAATGAAAAAATAAACCGTAATAGGGGAAAGAAAACATCTGATGATGCCACGCAGCAGGGAGATCTTTTTGCGCATGTATATCAGAATCCTGACAAGAAGATAGAAGTAGACACGACTCAAGGTTTTGAGCAATGGAATCAGTTTATTTCGATGGTACAGGATACCAGTCAGCAAGCCCTGTTGGGCAGATGCAAATTCATAGGAATCAAGAATGACAGATTCTGTATTGCTGCTAGTGATGATGATTTTGCTGCTTTGAAAACATCGGGTCTTGAAAGGCTGGCACAAGAATTTTTTGACTGTGTCGGTTCATTCATGCCTGTATTCTATAGAGGCTAAGCAGAACAAGAAAGCAGAAGAGGAAGTAGGGGAGTACCATACTTCCTCTTTTTGATATGTAAAACCACATTTCTGTTTACCTACTTTTAAGAATGGCTTATCATCATAACCACAAAACTGTTTACCTGAAATGTCATGTATATAATTCATTCCATTTTGAGGTTATATTAATTATTTACCAAATCCCATGTTATAATTTGATATGTAATAAGTTATATCAGTTTTATATCAGTCTTTTATTCTTAGGTAAACAGTTTTGTGGTTTCTGGTAAACAAAATAGTGGTTTCAGGTAAACAGTTTTGTGGTTTTTATCTTGATAAGATACTATTTTTTATCTTATTCTATTTGAAATCAGGCACCTGAATACAATTTGAATATGTGTATAACTATCAGTATATTAGTATGTTATGTAAAACGCCTAAAGAAGTTGTCTAGACTTTTTAATCTTTTCTTGAGTAGCAATTGAATAAGAATTTAAAAACCACAAAACTGTTTACCTGGCAGAACATTCATCGATTTTTATCATAAACCACATTTCTGTTTACCTGTTTTTCTCATGAATTTAACTAGGTAAAAACCACATTTCTGTTTACCTAAAAAGGAGCAACTGCTTTTTACTAGGATAGGTAAACAGTTTTGTGGTTTTAGGTAAACAAAATAGTGGTTTCAGGTAAACAGTTTAGTGGTTTAGGTAAATAGAATAGTGGTTTAGGTAAACAAAAATGTGGTTTGTGCTACAAAATGCAGTGATTTTTGGTAAACAACTTTGTGGTTTATGCGTAGTTTTTGGGTTTTAGGTAAACAGTTTTGTGGTTTTCTCCTTATAGAGAATCAAATTCTTAATTGTCTAATTGTAGAATTGACTAATTGACGGAAAAACGACAAGTAAGTTTCTATTTTAGGTTATTATTTTGTCATTGAACTGCTTTCAAGTAAGTTCTCACCGCATTCACAAGTTCTATGATGGTTATTACCAGTCATGGCCCAACGTGAAACCAGAGCCATCAACTTTTGAGGTCAGGAATGAACTGTTTGCGCCTGATTGAAAACTCTTGCAAACTTTCTAGAAAAAATAGTGCCAAGAAAACCCAATGGTCTTTTTGCCTTTGGATTTTCTTGGCACAAAATTTAGCCTTAATCTGTTTCCTTATGTTTATGTAAACGGCTAACTATCTTGTAGCCTCTTCCGTATCTTTTGCCTTTTATTCCAATCAGTCCACCATTATAATAATTCAGAACTTCATTTTTATGGAGTCTTGATAGGGTGGTGTTGAAACAGTTTATCTTGAGAGTAGGATAGAGTTGCATAGTCTTATCAATAAGACTCTCTTTGGTTTGCGGGAGAGACTCCTCTGTTAAGACTTTTACCATCGTAGATGCCAAAGAAGGTTTGGAATTATCTTTCAAGATAGTCTTTTCTTTTTTCTTTTCCTTCTTCTTATGGTTATCTACAGTTGGAGTGGTAGTCTTTTTCTCTTCCTTCTTTGCCTGTTTGGCAAAGGATTCCGCATTGATGTCAAGCTTCAGTCCCAGAATTTCCGAAATGATGTTCTTGAGGACATAGATGAACAACTCGCTGTCTTCACTCTTGAGTGAGGTCTCTTGTTTCCAGTAGCGACTCTTGAAAGCAAGTTGGGTCAACTCTTCAATCTCCTGTTCAGAAATATCTTCTTTGTTAGCGAGACGTGCATTGGCCACATTGAGGAATGAAGCAAAGGAGAAGGTGGAGAATTGACTTGGAATTACGTATGTGAAAATATGATTGTTTTCTCCCTTTGCTGAAGGATGTTTGAGATTAATCATACTCATCCCTTTTACCAGAGCAATTAAAAAAGCCATGCTGGCGTATGAGAGATTTGTATTTTCAACCTCACAGATTCCTTTATAGTCGAGGTTCTTATCCGAGATAAAGTTCATGGTAAAAATACCATAGTTAGTCCATTCTGTAGAATGGAGCAACTGCTGGAGTGTGGGATCTTCTGGTGCACCCAAGCCTCTGTTAACGCTATCTATATAGCGACGCATTGTTTCTACTTCTTCCCATTGGAGAAGTGAATCATCTCCCGGCTCATTGTTTCTGATGCAGCCGATGGTTCCCAGTCTGATAACATCAGCAGAAGTTGAAGTTCGCAGGTGATTTGCGAGCTTGGCAAATAAATTAGGCATCCAGTCGAAATCATCAACCGGCGAATCTATATAATCTTCCTGATAGTAATTGTTATCAGTAAAATCTAAATCTTGATACATGCTATATTTTGTAAAAATATTGAATTCAAATCTTTCATTTGCAAAGGTAAGAAAAAAAAATCTATTCTCCAAATTTTTGGCTAACTATTTGAACATCAGAGTATATTTTATGGTTTTGTTTGCTGAAAAATCACAAAAAATGGTCTTACTTGTAAAAAAAGACAGACTTTTTAATAGTTTACAGGTCAAAAGGTGAGAAAGAATCTGTATTTTTTCTTGTATGATTAAAATGTTTTTTGTAATTTCGCAGCATGATTTAACGTGAATAATAATACTTATATATATAATTAAGGTGAAAGCATTTACATATATCCAGCAAGGAAAGTTTGGCTTCACAGAAAAAGGGAAGCCTACGATAATAGATGAGCATGATGCCATCGTAAGAGTAACGCTGAGCAGTATCTGCACCAGTGATCTTCATATCAAGCATGGTTCTGTGCCTCGCGCAGTACCGGGGATTACTGTTGGCCACGAAATGGTAGGCATTGTAGAGGAAGTAGGGGAGAGGGTTTCCCATGTGAAGCCGGGAGACAGAGTAACCGTGAATGTAGAGACCTTCTGTGGAGAATGCTTCTATTGCAAGCATGGATACGTGAACAATTGTACTTCTCCACATGGCGGATGGGCTCTGGGATGCAGAATCGATGGCGGGCAGACGGAATATGTGAGGGTTCCTTATGCTACAACCGGCTTGAACAAGATTCCTGATTCGGTAAGCGATGAGCAGGCGCTCTTCGTTGGCGACATCCTTGCTACTGGATTCTGGGCTACGAGAATATCTGAAATTACGGAGGAGGATACTGTCTTGATTATCGGTGCTGGCCCTACGGGTGTCTGCTGTTTGCTTTGCACTCTGCTCAAGAATCCGAGAAACATCATCGTCTGTGAGAAATCAAAGGATAGGCGAGAGTTTATCCAGAAGCATTATCCGCAGGTGATGGTTGTTGAACCGGAGGATTGTGAGGCATTTGTCAAACAACATAGTCAGCATGGGGGAGCTGATGTGGTGATGGAGGTTGCAGGTGGACCTGATACCTTCCAGCTTGCCTGGAAGTGTGCCCGTCCTAATGCCATCGTCACCATCGTTGCGATGTATGACAAGCTGCAGATACTTCCGCTTCCTGATATGTATGGCAAGAACCTCATCTTCAAGACGGGAGGTGTGGATGGATGCGACTGTGGGGAAATCCTTGATTTGATAGCCCAGGGAAAGATAGATACCACTCCTCTGATTACCCATCGTTTCCCGCTTTCAAGAATAGAAGAGGCATACGATGTATTCGAGAACCGCAGGGATGGAGTCATCAAGGTTGCGATATTTCCGGGATAAATAAGAGAGGGTGGGTCATAACTCCATGACCCACCCTCTCTTGTTAAAATGCAATGTTCTGTAAATATTAAGCTTTACTGCCAGGAATGGCAGAAGCAACACCTTGGTGCATCATACGCGATTTTTCCTTAGCCAAGGCTTGCATGTCTACAGCCACATCGTCTTCATCTACGATTTCTACGCCAGTCATCGTTTCGATTACGTCTTCCATGGAAACCACTCCTCTCAGACATCCGTATTCATCTACGATGATAGAGATGTGTTCTCGTTTTTCCAACATCTTTTCCCATATCTGGTATAGAGATTCATCCTCGTTGAAGGAAAGAATAGGACGCATCAGTTCGGATAATCTGGTTTGGAACTCATCGTCTGAAACCAATTTGAGAACCATATCTTTCAATACGTATCCCACAATGATATCTTTATTGTTGTCATAAACGGGAATGCGTGAGAAATTCCATTCTTTCTGTTCGTAAAACTCCTTGGTAGTCAGATTCATGTTGGCTGATTCTACTACGATGGATGGAGTCATCACCTCCTTTGCCTTTACTCCTGCCAGGCGAATGCAGCTTTTGATGATCTTGCTTTCCGATTCGCGGAAGATGCCTTCTGTAGTACCTACATCTACCATGGCCGATACCTCCTCGCGACTCACGGAAGCCTGGTGGTTCTTCGGAGTAAATACCTTAGTGATAAGTTCCGAAAGCAGTACCAAAGGATAGGTGATAAAGATGAGCACACGGATGATCTTGGTAGATGTCATGGCAAGAGAGCGCCAATATGAAGCTCCGATGGTTTTCGGGATGATTTCTGAAAGTACCAGAATCAACAGAGTGAGAATGGCGGAAATGATACCGAAGTATTCTTCGCCAAAGAGTTTCATAGACTCGGCTCCTACACCGGCAGAACCTATGGTGTGGGCGATGGTATTGAGCGAAAGGATGGCACCCACCGGACGGTCTACGTTATTCTTATACTGTTTCATCAGTGAGGCAGTCTTGCTGCCTTGATTCTCCTTCATCGAGATAAACGACATCGGAGTAGAAAGTAATACCGCCTCCAGGACGGAGCATAAAAAGGATAGTGACAAAGCACCTAAAAAATATAAAATGATTAAACCCATGTAATTTTAAATTCGTTAATAATATGTTATCTCAAGCAAGATAGATATTATTTCCGAAGACTACAGTTGAGGATGTAATGGGGAACATTACATCTATGTTTATCCAATATAAGTGCATTTTTAAATACCATCACAATATGTTTCAATTTTCTGCAAAGATACTGAATAAAAAATGAATCTAATATGTTTTTGTTGAAAATTAAATTGTTTTAATATGATTTTGGCAAATCTTAGTAGAAGTATAAAAAAATCTAATTTTAACAATAATATAATGTATAATTCATCAAGTATTTATGAATATTAGGTATTTTTGCAACCAGCATTTAGAAAATTGATTCAATATGAAAAAGAAAATACCTATCATTCTCCTTAACTTTACCGGCGTATACGAATTGGAGGCATTTGCCTCAAATAAGAATATTATCCATGTAGATTGCCGGGACATGAAAGGGGTAGACTGCTATTGTGACGAAGAGGGTAGGGAGGAACTGCACCGCCGATTGGCTCCTTTTCCTGCCAAAGCCGTTCATTTCATAGATTCCGGAGATTTCCATTATCTTACGGAATATTGGGTGTCAAGAATTCATGAACCTTTCTCGCTCATTGTTTTCGATCATCATCCGGATATGCAGCAACCGGAATGGGAGGGTGTTGTGTCATGTGGCGGTTGGGTGAGAGATGTTTTGGAGAAGAACCCGTTTGTCAAACACATTATCATTGTGGGGGCATCGGACGAGTTGATAGCCCAGGTGCCTGTTCACTTAAGAGAGAGGGTGTTGTTCTACAGTCAGGCAGAGATAGACCATCACCAGGCTTGGCCGTCGAAGGCTGGTAAACTTATACATGAGCCGGTTTACATATCCATAGATAAGGATGTATTGAGAAAGCAGGATGCCATCACCGACTGGAGCAATGGAGATATGACACTTATGCAGCTCCAAGCCGTGCTTCGCATCATCTATGCCCATGAGAAAGTGATAGGGATAGATATCACAGGCGAATGTTCAGCAACGCTTGACTATTTCTCCGAGTTGGAGGATGCAGAGATTAACAACGAGGCAAATGAAGAATTGCTAAGGATGATTCTGGAGGAGAACCATCCTTAGCCTTCTTAAGCGTAAGCTTGAAGAATACGGTCTAGCTCGTCGAGTTCTTCCTCCTTTGTTGCCCAGCTTGTAACGAATCGGCAGATGATTTCATGTTCGCTCTTTCTTTCCCATATCTCGAATGCTACATTTTGGGAAAGGGCTTCGTAGAGGGCAGGTGAGAGTACTACAAACTGCTGATTGGTTGGAGAATCGTAGGCAATGGTGATACCATGCTTTTCGAAGATGCTGCGGATGCGGGTAGCCATAGCGATGGCATGGCGCGATATCTTGAAATAGAGCTCATCCGTAAATAGTGTGTCAAACTGGATGCCGAGCATTCTGCCCTTGGCAAGCAAGGCTCCATGACGCTTCACGTTGGTGAAGAAGTATTTCGGTGCCTTCATGCCCGAGAATACCACAGCTTCTCCCATCATGGCACCCACCTTGGTTCCGCCGATATAGAATACATCACAATGTTTTGCAAGGAATGGCAAGTCATAGTCGCATGCCGCTGAAACCAGACCGTATCCCAGTCGTGCACCATCGATGAAGAGACGGAGGTCATATTTCTGGCAGGTTGCATACAGCGCAGCCAGTTCTTCTCTGGTGTAGACCATTCCGAACTCAGTCGGCATCGAGATATAAACCATGCCTGGCTGTACCATGTGAGGATGCGATTCGTCGGCTAGGAAGGAATCCATATAGGCTGACAGGGTGCCGGTTGTCAGCTTGCTGTTTTTTCCTGGCAGAGTAATGACCTTATGCCCGAAAGCTTCTACTGCTCCTGATTCATGTACCTCGATATGACCGGTTTCCACACAGATTACTCCTTCGCATCCCATGAGGACGGAATCAATGACCGTGGTGTTGGTCTGCGTACCGCCTGTCAGGAAGAACACTTCTGCATTCTCTTTGTCCACAGCCTTGCGGATTTTCTCTTTTGCAGATTCTGAGTATGGATCAAAACCATAACCAGATGTTTTATCACCGTTTGTCTTGCCAAGAGCTTCTAGAATCTCTGGCAGCATACCATTGTTGTAATCACTTTCAAATGAAATCATATTCTTAATATTACGTGTTTTAATTTTAACTAATTGCAAAGGTAATGATATTTGCTAAAATGTGAGTAAAATAACTATTAATTAATCAAAAATAGCCCTATTTCAGGTATAAGTGGTCATTATACAGATGTCATGTTCCGTCAGTTGACCAGGCTTATTTTTTTTACAAAATCATGATTTAAATCCTCTGAAAATTACGAATTTCCGCTCGGAAAATATTTCTTGAAGAATATTGGAAATATGGCGAAATTCGTAATCGCCAGATATTCAACGTGTTATAAATCTCACTAATTTCTTTGGAAATCCGGAATTCTGTAGTCGTACAACTATAACCCCTATAGTTGTACGACTATAACTCCAGAGTTGTACAACTATAGCCTATATAGTCGTACAACTGTAGCCTTACGGTCGTACAACTATAGGTGATTCGTCTTGCAGAGAGCAAGTAATACGCTATCAAACCAAAAGATTGTTATCATCATGACCTTCTAGATTGAAAATACGGAAATTGCGATAATTAAGAAACAATATTTGACACCCGCATATTTCCGAAGTACAAATTCCAAACTGATATATACGTACCGCCTATTTACCATAATCACCCTTAGAAAAGAAATAGGAGAGCAGCACGGAGATAGGCTTCCGGTCTGCCTTATCAAACATGATTTTAGCATTTGCCAATAATATCTGCATAATAATCAATCTTTTAATTTTTGAACATCAATAATCAAGTGCTCTAACTACCTCAGTTGAAAGAGGTTTGTGTATGTACTTTCGTACACTATGTCTTTGTTTGATAGCTTCTTCTATAGTCATGATTTCTATAATGAATTGTGCATGCAAAGTTAAGAAAAAAACAATATTCAAAGGCAAAAAAACAAGAAAAATCTCAGGAACTTATAATTTTTCATAAAAAGAACAATATATTATACCTTTTCTTGCGTAATCTAGATTTTTTTGTTAACTTTGCACGAAAAGTACAATATAATACACTACTTGGTATGAAAATTCAAGAAGTAATGAAATTGCAGCGTAAGGCCTTGGGGATTACCCAGCAAGACCTTGCTGACATGTCTGAGATAGCCATTTCTACCATCAAGAAAATAGAGAGCGGTAAAGGCAACCCTTCCTTATCGACGGTTGAAAAAATCATGGATATCCTTGGCATGGAGGTTAAATATGAGATTCGTCAAACAGTTTAAATAAAGTAAGTTATGAGAAAAGCTATCGTTTATTGCCACGACACAGAAGCAGGACTCTTAGAGGAGTCAACTCCTGGCAGAGGTTATACCTTCACATACGACAAGCAGTATATGATGGATAGGACCCATGATCCTGTCTCACTTACCATGCCTTTCAGGGAAGAGCCTTATCAGTCTGGTTATCTATTCCCGGTTTTTACCAATATGCTTCCAGAAGGAGCAAACAGAAAGATAGTCTGCAGAAGTTGGCGATTGGATGAGAAGGATTTCTTTGGACTTCTTCTGAAGATAGCAACCCATGATACGATAGGAGCAATAACTGTAAAAGAAGTAGAATCATGAAAGAATTAAATCATTGCCCATCCACCCTTGCAGATGGTTTTTCCACTTACTCTCCTACAGCTTGCAAAAAACTGTTTGATGGTCAGACAGTGTCGCATTTGCTTGATTTTGAAATAGATGAAATCAGTAAGATATCAGAGACTATGATAGCCATGAGACGTATCTCCGTATCTGGAGCTCAGGAGAAAACGGTCTTTGCTTTACCCCTCATGGAGATATGGTATATATTACCAAGAGATTTGACATAGCCAAGGATGGAAGCAAATATCTCATGGAGGATTTCGCCTCTCTGGTTGGTAAGAATGAAGCAGAGCAAGGTACGTTTTTCAAATATGATGGATGCTTCGAGGATATTGCCTGTGCAATAAAACGATTTATTCCTGCCTGGATGATAGCCATGGAACGTTTCTTTAAGTTGGTTGTATTCAATTACATCTACGGTAATGGCGACGACCATCTGAAAAACTTCTCCATCATGAGAATTGGCGAGCATTACCAGCTTGCTCCCGCCTATGACCTGATGAACACCTGTCTCCATATCGAGGGCGATGATTTGGGGTTGAATGGGGGGCTTTCTCTGACTCTGGAGAAAAGTGATGTGTATGAGCGGACAGGACATCCATGCCGTCTTGACTTTGAGAGATTCGGAGAGCATATCGGTCTGAAGAAGAAGCGTATAGAAATGATCCTTGACTCTTTTTCAGTCTTGCCTGACGAAGTAGAGCATTTGGTCAACAATTCTTTTTTGACTGAAAAGATGAAACGTACCTATTTGCGAATAGTCAAAGAAAGAATTCAAAGATTCAATCGTAAATCAGAATGAGCTCCATGAAGGGTAATCATTCCCGGACTATCAAGACATGAGTAGTTGATAAATCATTGATTAACAATATAATAATATCCAATGAAACTTAACAAAATCCATCATGTAGCCGTGATTTGCTCCGACTATGAGAAATCCAAGCATTTCTATACAGATGTGCTCGGAATGAAGATAGTAAGTGAAAATTATCGTGAAGGACGTGACTCCTGGAAGGCAGACTGCTGGCTTGATGACTCGTATGTCATAGAGCTCTTCTCCTTCCCTAATCCACCTGCACGTCCTTCCTATCCGGAAGCTGCCGGTCTGCGCCATCTTGCTTTTGAGGTGGATGATCTTTCGGATACAATTGATGAACTTGACAGTAAAGGCATCGCTCATGAACCCATCCGTACAGATGAATATACTGGCAAGCGATTTGTATTCTTCAGTGACCCAGATGGTTTGCCGATAGAACTGTATGAAAAATAAAAAACTGTTCAAACGTATCTGATACAATGCAGCAAGTAAACATTCAATATTACAGTTCGCCTTGTGGAGAAATTATCCTAGCATCGGTGGGCGATGAATTATGCCTTTGTGATTGGAATGAAATGCCATGTGCAGAGCGCAATAAACTTCGGCTTTCGCGGTATATGAAGGCTGAGTTCAAGATTGAAACATCCACTATCTTGGAACTGGCCAAGACGCAATTGGACGAATATTTCACCGGCAACCGCAAGACATTCGATATTCCGTTGCACCCTGTAGGAACTGATTTTCAGAAAAAAGTATGGCGTGCATTGCTCAACATACCCTACGGAGAAACAAAAAGCTATAAGGAAATAGCCATGAGTATGGGTAACCCCAATGGCACAAGAGCCGTTGCTGGTGCTATCGGAGCTAATGGTATCTGCATTTTCATTCCCTGCCATCGTGTTATCGGCAGTAATCATTCCCTGACAGGTTTTGCCGGAGGATTGGATGCGAAGAGAAGGTTGTTGAAGCTTGAAGCAGAACATAAACAACTTAAAATGTTGATTTTCAAATAAGAAAAAATACAAAAATAAAAGAAATGAACATCAAGTCAATAGGTAGTAAAATCAAGGGAAATCCTAAGATGGTAGAGGGTACGGTATATTCCATGCTCATCATCTGTAGCATTTCCCATTTCTTGAATGATATGATTCAGTCGATTATCCCTTCCATCTATCCGATTGTGAAGGATAAGTTCGACTTCTCGTTTGCACAGATAGGTATCATCACGCTGGTCTTCCAGATGACGTCTTCCATCCTGCAACCTTTTACGGGGCTTTATGCTGACAAGCATCCCCGTCCCTATGCTCTTTCCCTCGGCATGTGCTTCACCTTGGTGGGCTTGCTCCTGCTGGCTTTTGCCGAGAATTATTTTCTGATTCTCCTGGCTGTGAGCGTCGTAGGTCTGGGCTCATCCGTGTTTCATCCCACAGCTTCAAGAGTGGCCCAGATGGCATCGGGAGGCAAGAAGAGTCTGGCACAATCTATCTTTCAGGTGGGCGGCAATGGCGGATCGGCAGTAGGTCCGCTGCTGGCTGCCATCATCATCCTGCCTTTCGGACAGCATGCCATCTCCTGGTTTGCCCTTGCAGCCCTCCTCGCTGCCATCATCATGGTAAGATTGGGAGTCTGGTACAAGGCACGACTGGCTTACGTGGTGAACCATCCGCAGAAACAACCGCTTCTCAATACCCATATTTCTAAAAGGGTGAAGTATTGGGCACTGTTTATCCTCATCATGCTCGTGTTCTCCAAGTATTTCTATACGGCGTGCATCACGAGCTACTTCACCTTCTTCCTGATGGATAAGTTCGGTGTCTCGGTACAGACTTCACAGCTGTGTCTCTTCGTGTTCCTTGCAGCCTTTGCCATAGGAACTGTGGCAGGAGGAATGCTGGGTGACAAGTTCGGCAGAAAGTATGTCATCTGGTTTTCCATTCTGGGAGCAGCACCTTTCGCCATCGCCATGCCTTTCGTCAACTTCACGTGGACCATCATCTTTACCTTCCTGTCAGGATTGATCATTGCCTCGGCTTTCTCTTCCATCGTGGTATATGCCACCGACCTGATGCCAGATAAAGTAGGACTGATAGCCGGCATTTTCTTCGGACTGATGTTTGGTTTGGGAGGTTTGGGCTCTGCTTTCTTCGGCTGGTTAGCAGACAAGACGAGCATCGAGTTCATCTTCCAGGTGAGTGCCTTCCTGCCATTGCTCGGCATCATAGCAGGATTCTTGCCGAATACGCAGAAGAAAAGCGTTGAAGAAACGGATGAAAACGCAAAGTAAATGAAATACTATAATTTCTAAGAGAATATTAACAAATGGAACAAGAAGAAAAGAAACAGAAATCTCAAGCTGCAGAGAATCAGGCATCCTGCTCGTCTCTGCAGCCAGTTGCACCACATCCTTTTATTTCTGTCATACCGCTGGCAGTACTTATCACCCTCATCGTCCTGGTTGTCAAAATCTTCCCTGATGATGCCTTGGCTGGTGCCTCTCAGGTGGCCCTCATGATAGCCACAGCCGTTTGTGTAGCACTCGGTATGGGCATCTATAGGATGAAATGGAATATCTTTGAAGAGATGATCAAAAAGACCGTGGGCGATGCCGGAGTATCTATCCTGATCCTGCTGCTCATCGGAATGATGTCAGCTACCTGGATGATCAGTGGTGTGGTACCCACATTGATATATTATGGTGTACAGATCATGTCGCCAACCTTTTTCCTTCCCTGCGCATGCATCATCTCCAGCATCATTTCTGTGATGACGGGAACCTCATGGACCACTATTGCCACCATCGGTATTGCTCTGATGGGAATCGGTGATGCCCTGGGAATACCAGCCCCCTACACCGCTGGAGCTATTATCTCCGGTGCCTATTTCGGGGATAAACTCTCGCCAATGAGCGATACCACCGTCCTTGCTTCGAGTATAGCCGGAGCGGATCTCTTCTCACATATCCGCTATATGCTCTATACTACCATACCAAGCATCCTGCTCTCGCTGGTACTCTATCTCATCATCGGATTCTGTTATGATTCCAAGCCAGTGGATATCAGCCAGTATCTTACCGGTCTGAGCCATGGATTCAATATCTCCTTGTTTACGATGCTGGTTCCGGCTTTTACAGGATGGCTCATCTACCGCAAGACTCCATCCCTCATCACCCTTCTTCTTTCAGCCCTTTCAGCATGCATCTGTGCCCTCATTCTCCAGCCGGAAGTACTTGTAGGGATAGCAGGTGAAGACAGCATCTCTGCCAAAAGCCTCTTTGAAGGAATCATGACCACCTGCTATACCCATACCCAGGTAGATTGCGGCATGGAGAACATCAATGATCTCGTAGCCACCCGAGGCATGGCTGGCATGCTCAATACCATCTGGCTCATCCTCTGTGCCATGTGTTTCGGTTCATGTATGGTAGCCAGCGGCATGCTCCACGCCATTACCCACATGCTCCTGAAAAGCATCCACAGCACCGTATCACTTGTCTGCAGCACCGTGACATCGGGCGTCTTGCTCAATCTCGTAATGGGTGACCAGTTCCTGAGCATTATTATGAATGCATCTATCTATAAGGATGAGTATGCCGAACGAGGCTACCGTCCGGAACTCTTGAGCCGAAGTACAGAGGATAGCGCTACCGTAACGAGCGTATTGGTTCCATGGACAGCCTGCGGTATGACGCAGAGTACGGTTCTTGGTATCTCGACACTTGTCTATCTCCCCTTCTGCTTCTTCAACATCATCAGTCCTTTGATGAGTTGTCTGGTTGCCATCCTTGGCTTTGTACCCAATCCACAACCCAAGGAAAACAAAGCATCAGCAGCGGAAGAGTCTGATATCCGTTAATATGAATAGGAGATTCATAGATTCCCAATGACAGCAAGCAGACGCCTATGAGAGGGCATCCCGTATTCATTGCCCAGCATGCTACAGGCTGCTGTTGCCGTGGTTGTTTCTTCAAATGGCATCATATACCTGCCGGAAGACAGCTGACAGGAGAAGAACAGCAGTATGCTGTAGCAGTACTGATGGCATGGATTGAAAAACAGGTTTAAAAAGCATGAAGTTTTATTTCATGTCCAAAACTCTTCTTCGCCAGTGGGTTGCATCTTGCCCCCGCACTTTGGGCAAGTATGCATATCCCACCTGTGAATCCTGTCAGAACCACATCTTAGACATAGCCTTCCTACAAGAGAACAATTCAATACCCAACTTGCGTTGGATATCTTGCCAATCTATACCATCATCGACATGATAGAGACTGCAGAATAACCCATAATATAATGAAAGAGAGTCCTTTAAAAAAACGGACTCTCTTTTAATACTGAGCTCCTTTAAACCAGTCCGCTTAAATCAATGGAATATTTGGTAGGAAGTTTCTGCTCCTTCTTGATAAACATCAGCATGTAAATAGGAAGATAAGTGATTTTTCCTACCTTCTTCACATTATCATTACACAGCACATAGGCTTTAGAAATCTGATAAGTTGTTGAGTTCACCACATTCGTAAGCGCTTTATGACGCTCATAATCCTTGCCCGATTTAACCTCTATCGGCAACACCTCACCATTTTGCTCTATCACAAAATCCAGTTCACCCTGGCGCTTGTTGTTATAATAATACAACTGGAAACCGTGCGCCCAGAGTTCTTGTGCTACGGCATTCTCATATACCGAACCAAAGTTGATGGACGGTTCGTTATCCAAAATCTTCAGTTGAATGCCATCCGCATAAAGACTTGCCAAAAGACCAATATCTGCCATAAACAGCTTGAATAAGTTTCTGCTGCTCGACAAAATCAACGGCACAGTAGGCTCCTCAACATTATATACCGGCAAAGCTACACCGGCATCCTTCAACCACAAGAAACTGTTCTGATAACGTGCAAACTTGATGTTTTCATTCAGGTTCTTCAATATGAAACGCTTGTTCTTGGCATCAAGCTCAGCAGGAATCCTGTCAAAGATTTCCTGAATATACAATTTATGGTCAGGGTCATATTTCGCTATATCCTGCTTATAGAGACGTATGATAGCCTGCTGCTCTGCCATTACATCTTGCAGATTATTGGTAGCCAGATATTTATCAACAGCTGCAGGCATTCCACCTACAATAAGATAAAGGCGGAATACCTCCATCATCTTTTCATGGATGAATTCATCTACAGCAGTCCCTTCAGTAAAATGCTTCCTCAAAGCATCTATAATTCTATCGTTGATACCAACTGCTGTAGCAAACTCCTCCAAATCAAGAGGATACATATCTTTCACATCCATATATCCCACTGGTGCAGAACGGAGATTCTTGATCTCCACACCCAATAGGCTACCGCTTAAAACATAGCGATAGCTCCCCTCTTCCACCAGAAATTTGATGGCAGTTACGATTTCCGGGCATTCCTGCACTTCATCAAAGAACACAAGGGTACTGCCCTTGACCAAATCCTGGCTGGTCACAGTGGAGAGACGCAACAAGATGTCCTGACTATTCTTCGCCTTGCTGAAGACCTTTACCAAGCCTGGATTTTCGATGAAGTTGATTTCTATGAATCTTTCAAAATGTTCATGACCGAAACGACGGATAGAATATGTTTTTCCTATCTGTCTTGCTCCTGTCAACATCAAAGCTTTCTTATTCGCTTCGAAGAAATCAGCTAAATATCTGTCTATCTTACGTTTAATCATATCCTTGTCCCCTTTTCTAATATTAAACGAACGTATTTTGTCCGCTTTTCCATGGCAAATATACGATAATTTGTCCGTTTTTCCAAGGTATTTACGCATCTTTTTGTCCGTTTTTCCAAATTTTAACAGTTACTACCATACTTCTACCCCTATAGGTTCTTTACCAGTACGTTCCAGACAGCTTTTGCGAACCAAGTTCTCCAGTTTCTCCACCATTTTACGTTTGTTTTCCTTAGAAGCATTCCAACGGCGTAGAGCCTCTTCTCTTGTTAACTTTGTTGTATCCAAAGGCAGCCATCAATCATGTGCTTGATGATGTGTGTGCGTAAACAGGTTGCATAAAGCGTGCAAACGTTTGCACAAAGAAATGTACCCTTTTTGAAACATTTTCTTGCTTCGTATTGGATTTTCTTTTAAATTTGCAGCCGAAAAAAGATACCAACTAGCGAACGATGGCTAAGTTTAATATAAACGAAACCAAATATAAAAGTAAAGATATGATGAAGCAAACATTCATAAAATCAGCAATGTTGCTGCTGCTGATCCTTTCAACGGCAACGACGCGAGCGCAGGAGGTCGCTCTGAAGACCAACTTACTGGGATGGGCTTCTACATCTGCCAACGCCGGCATAGAAATCGGCACGGGCAAGAAAACAACCTTCCAACTCTTCGGCACCTTGAACCCCTGGAAGTTCTCGGGTGACAAGAAGATGAGATTCTGGAATGTTATGCCAGAATACAGATGGTACACCTGCCAGAAGTTTGGAGGCCATTTCTTCGGAATCCATGCCCTAGGCGGTGAATACAACATTAAAAACATTGACATGCCCTTCGGCATCCTGCCGAAAACTCTGGAGGGCAGGCACTATGAAGGCTGGTATGTAGGTGGAGGCCTTACCTACGGCTATCAGTGGTTGCTTAATAAGCACCTCAATTTCGAAGGGTCTATCGGTTTGGGATATGCCTACAGTCCTTACAAGCTTTACGGACGATGCGAAAAATGTCTCGACAAAGACCACCGCAACTATGTGGGCCCTACAAAAGCCGCACTATCTCTCATATACGTGTTCTAAGAATTTAATTTAACTGTGGTTTTAAACTGACAATATAAACACGTAATAACTAGACAGAATACAAAAAATTTTAGGGAAATCATAATATGGATAAAATGAAGCTTTATGCGGTCATTTCGCCTCTCTGCATACTCTTTTCTCAGGGCATCATGCCTGCTCAGGCTCAACAGCTGGCAGGGGGTAAGATTCAGGTAGACAGCGTCTTGGCACGCAAGAACGGCAACCGGATGGACGTTGCCTTCCGTATGAATCTGAACGATTTGAAGATGAAATCAGAGCAGCAGATTGTTTTCACACCGGTAATGGAAGGAACTGATACTATCGCTCTCAACCCTATCATCATCCAGGGTAGAAACCAGGCTGTAAGATACCGCCGACTTGCCAACAGCAAGAAGAATCCGCAGGCACAGGTTCTTACCCGCAAGAACAAGACCAGTCAGCAGGTTTACTTCGCCCAGTCTGTTCCTTATCAGAAATGGATGAAGAAGTTCAAGCTCTCGGTGAAAGAAGATTTTTGCGGATGCTGCAACCTGATAGAACAGGACAATACGCCGATTGCGGATATCGACCGTACACCGAAGATTACGAAGGATTTCTTCGTGCAGCCAAAGGCGGAAGCCAAGAAGGTGAGAGCCGAAAAGGGTGAAGCTTATCTCAGCTTTGTGGTTAACAAGAGTAATATCCTTGCCAACTTCCGTGAGAATGCTACTGAGCTGAAGAAGATTACTTCCACCATCGACCTGGTGAAGAACGACAAGAACGTTGAAATCACAGATATTGATATCCATGGTTTTGCTTCGCCTGATGGTTCGTATGCCAACAACAAGCGCCTTGCCAACGAGCGTGCAGCTGCCCTCCGCAAATATGTGAGCAGCCTCTACACCTTAAACAGCAAGCTCTTTACCTATCAGGCTACACCGGAAGACTGGGAAGGATTCAAGAAGAAGATCCAGGCTAGTCATCTGGCTGATAAGGAAGCGATACTCGAGATAGCTAACTCCTCGCTGGCTCCCGATGATAAGGACCTGAAGATCAGAAAGCTCCATCCGGCAAGTTACCGCTATATCCTGGATCATATCTATCCTCGTCTCCGTCATAGCGACTATACGGTAACCTACACGGTTCGTCCGTTCAGCATCGAAGAAGCCAAGGAGATATTGAAGACCAAGCCTCAGCAGCTTTCTCTGCAGGAGATGTTCCTGGTGGCACAGACTTACGAGCCGGGTTCGCCAGAGTTTAACGAGGTTTTCGACATCGCTGTCCGTCTCTTCCCTGATGATGAGGCTGCGAATCTCAATGCCGCCTGCACCGATTTGCAGAAAGGTGATCTTACTTCTGCCGAAAAGCATCTTGCCAAGGCAGGCAACTCGAAAGAGGCAGAGCGTGTAAGAGATGTCTTCAAGCAGATAAAGGAATTGGAATAACAGAAAATTAGAGAATAACGATTATAAACAAGCTTAACTTTTAAGATTATGAAGATTAAACATTTATTTGGCTTGGCTGTCATCGCAGCTATGACAGCAAGCTGTTCAAGCAATGAGGACCTGGGAACCGCAGGTACAGGTACTGGTACTAATGAAGCAGGTGTTGGTTATGCATCTTTCACCATCAACTTGCCTACAACAAGCGGTACACGTGCTGCTGGCGACCCTGAATTTAATGCAGGTGATGCGAAGGAGTATAATGTAAATGATGCTACACTCGTTATCTTTGAGAAGGGAACAGAAACTTCTGAAAACAAATTCAAATTTGTTGAAGCTGTACCACTCGGAAATTTGGAGCCTTGGAAGAAGGACAACACAACTGGTAATGGTATCACAACAGAGGCTACTATCACAGCTAAGCTCGAGAAGGCTACAGTTGGTGAGGGTGTGAAGTGCGATTACTATGCATTGGTCATCCTTAATAACGAGGCTACAGCAGGCAACAAGGTTACTACTCCTACTGCAACAACAGAGACATATGGAGCTTGGAATGTTGCAGCTAAAGTAAATGCGGATAATCTTTTGGATAATGCTAAAGGTTTCTATATGGCTAATGCTCCTCAATTTACTGCAAAAAATGTTGAGCCAACAACCCTCGTAGCAATAAAAGGTATCTATAGAACAAAGGAAGAGGCTCAGAGTAAAGCTGCAACAACGATTCATGTAGAGCGTGGTTTGGCTAAAGTTACTGTAGGTAAAGGTACTGGAGATGATTACTTTACAGGAGCCAAGGCTTCAGGATCTAAATATAGTAAAGATGACGTAAAAATCACAAAATGGGCATTGGATGTTACTAACACGAAATCATTCCCAGTACATGTAACTTCTGGTTTGAAGGATGGTACAACCAGCGAAGGTGAAACTGTTCCAGCTTATGCAGAAATTTGGAGTAACACACCAGCTACTGCAGGTACAATTGCAGCAACATCTCGCTTCGTTAGTCAGCTTTCTGCTACAGGTGCTTTCAATCGTGTATATTGGGGAATCGACCCTAACTACAGCACAAAATATACAACTCCTGAAGAATGTAAAGGCGCATTCAATATATTGGGAAATGCGAAAATCACCGGGGATGTTGCAAAACCACAGTACTGTCTTGAGAATACATTCGACATCGACCATATGATGCAGGGACAGACAACACGTGTAGTTTTCAAGGCTACGTATACTCCTAATGGATTCAATGAGGGCGATACATTCTATAAGATTGGTAACAGCACTGACCTTTGGAAGAAAGCTGATTTGGAGGCGCAGATTAAGGTAAAAGCTCAAGAAGTTCTGGTTGCAAAAGATCCAACTAAAGATCCAACTAAGGTAACAGTTGCCCTTAATGCGGCAGACAACAATATCGAGGAAACCGCTGGCACCAAGATTTTGACAGAAGATAACGTACTATATGATGGTGTTAAAGTATCAACAATCGAGATTAATGCTATCAATGAAAAGCTTGGTTTAAAAGATAAAACCCCTACAGACCCTATCGTAGGTATTGCAACTTATGCTTCAGGTGAATCTTATTATATTGCCCGCATCAAGCACTTCGGTGACGACTTGACGCCTTGGAATCCTGGTGATAAGAATTATGATGGAGATAACCTGAATTGGCTCGGTCGTTACGGAGTACTCCGCAACAACTGGTACGACCTTACTGTCAATAGCATCAGCGGTCCTGGTTATCCTGACGTTCCAGAGGTTAAGCCTAACACTCCAGACGATGAGGATACCAAGTACATCAGCGTCAGCGTGAAGATCCTCGACTGGGCTAAGCGTTCACAGAGCGTTGAATTGTAATCCATTTCACATTATTATATATAGCTCAGCCGCTCTAGCGCTAAGGAGCGGCTGGCTATATCGGAAGAATAAGAATCAATTTATACACTTTACTTTTTCATAAAACAGATAAGCATCATGGCAAACAAGAAGTTTAACAGTTGGATCAAGAATATATGCATGGGATGGGGATTCATCATGGCGGGCAGTATGCTCAGCAGCTGCAACGACTTGATGCACGACGACCTGCCTCCTTGTGACATGGGTGTTGACTTGCAGTTCAAGTACGACTACAACGTGCAGCGTGCCGACATGTTCAATGATCATGTGGGCGGACTCAGCGTATTCGTATACGACGAGCAGGGCAACTTCATTGCTCGCCATGATGCCTATAACGATGCGACATCACAGCCGCTCAAGGACCCTAACTATGCCATGCGAATCAATCTGGAACCGGGCAAATACCGCTTCGCAACCTTCGCCTTCCAAAAGAAATACGAAGATGCACTTGCGCAGCCAGGTGCCAAATTCCAGATAGCTCTGCCACAGCAGGGTGACAACATCACCGCCCTCCATGCACGACTCGACCGCGAACAGGGCAAGGTGAACAACCAGAGCCAACCGCTCGATACACTCTGGCAAGGACTCAGCAACGAACTGGTTGAAGTAAAAGACCTGCAGGTTACACGCCATACCATCGGTCTGGTTCGTGATACCAAGCAGCTCACCATCAGCCTGCATCAGACCGACGAGCCTGCCAACATCAATGCCGATGACTTCAGTTATCAGATAACCAATGCCAACGGCGATATCAGTTACGACAACTCTCTCCTCCCCGACGAGGAGTTGACATATACCCCATACTACACCTGGACCACTGAGTTTAAGGATACCGAGGGCAATGTAAAGGAGCGCATCGCTCATGCCGCCCTCATGTTCTCCCGACTCATCTGGCATCCGGCAGCAGAAAACGACAAGAACGCCATCCTCACCATCACGAACAAGACTACAGGCGAAGAGGTGGCACGCATCAATCTTGCTGACTGTCTGGCTCAAGGCCGTGGCGCCTTCGAAACCCGCCATTATTCAGCACAGGAATTCCTGGACCGAGAGTACGACTACAAGCTCGACTTCTTCCTCCAGGGCAACCAGTGGAAGTATATGCAGCTCAGCATTTCCATCCTGGATTGGAGCAAGCGCATCCAGCGTGTCGATTTCTAACCGTTTCAGGTGTCAGAGCCCCTTCCGGGCATTTAGCTCATAAGAGTATTTGACTTTAAAAATTAGGAACAATGAAAATACGAGATTTCATTTTAAGTTTAGTTAGTTGGTTTATATTGTTGGTTACAGTAAGTTGCTCTGACGAACTTGGAGGCGAGCGCGCTCCCATTTCGTCAGAAAGCAACTTGCATGTACTCGTGCCAACCGTGCTCAGCAGCCGCGGCACCCGTGCCGACGATGCTTCCGGCCTTCCTACCTATAATGCTACGGTAGATGAATGCCAGATCAACGACCTGACCCTCTATGCTTTCCCTGTCCCTACAGGAAATGGAAATGATGGCAAGCTCCTGGTAGAGACGCTCCCTGCCCCACTGGCAAGCATGATGCTGAAAGAAAATGTAGCTAGCTATCAGCTGAATATTCAGCCAGGAACTTACCATATCTATGTAGTTGCCAATATGAGTGATGTATTGAAAGACCCGGATATTGATTCGGAAGAAAAGCTCAAAAATATCGTGCTGCATTATGGTGGTGGAACAAAGCCAGGTATGCCTGTTTGCACGAATATCCCGATGATTTATGAGCCTGAGAAGGATGCTACTACTGGTAAGCTTGTAGAAACCAAGATTACTCCAACAGGCAATAAATATACAGAGGTGATTGCCAATATGAAGTTTACCTGCGTCAAGGTAAAGTTGAATCTCATTTTCGATCCAACCCAGGCAGATGTAAATGCCAACTTCGGTGGCAAGTCGATTTATATCGATAACATCGTTGCCAATAAGCTCTCTCCATTTACCAATCTCTATTGGGGCGGTAAATTCGTAAAAGAATCCTTGGCTGATGGCGAATATAAGTCAGGTATTTCAAGTAATCTATATGATTCTAAGGCTTCTGATGCTCCAGCTGTATATTATACAGACTGGGAAGACCATACTTTAGAAGCAGAAACAAACAATAAGAATGATATTGTAGGTAAAGGAGACGCAACTAGTAATCTTGTAGATGCTTCTGGCAAGTGGCTCTTCCAAAGTACGTATTATCTCCCAGAGCGTTACATTTCGTCTGCAGCCGACCGCAGCTACCTAACCATCAAAGGCAAGGTGGCTAATTCTATCGACAACGATTATCGCATCGATTTGGGGCATAAGAAGGATGAAACCAGTAATTCAGAAGTTCCAACATTCCCTCGTGGTACCTACTATGAGATTACTGGCAAGATCAAGAGTCTGGGAAACATGACTCTCGACTGTAATGTAAGCATCAAGCCATGGGAGTCCGTAAAAATAGATGCTGACTTCAACCATACTACTTTGTGGGTAAGCAAGACGATGGCTAATGTGACTAGTTTGACAAATGATTATATCACATATAATTCGAATGCTACCACAGTAGAGTTTGGATGCGATAATAAAATATACTCAAAAGACATCATCATTGGCACCAAACGTGGTAAAGACGCTAATGGCAATGACAGTATCGAGTTTCGCGTGAATCCAAATATCCCAATCAAAGATTATGCAGAAGAACAGCGAAAAGGCACTGCAAAGTTTTGGATCAAGGCAAATAATCTCAAGAAATACATTGATGTAGATTACGATGTTACACCTTATCTGGATGTTACAAAAGAACTGGTCATCTATTATAATAAAGATGATAAATCTCAGAATATCAGAACGGTGAAATGGGATACTAATCTCGGGGGTATTGTGCTGCATAGAACTACAGATAAAAAAGGTAGCTCTATCATCAAAATGAGCGTAAATTCATCGGATGATGCAACAGGAACGTTCACGGTTACAGCTACGGAAGATCCTGTAACAACCACCATTCATGAATTCACGGTAATGTCAAAAGACGGCTCTAAGTTTCAGGATGTTCGTGTAACAGTTAGTCCTCCTATCGGTGACTATCGTATCTGTTTCAGAGCGATTAATGACCGAAGTATATATAATAATAGTAATAATGAAGTTGATTTCATGGCTATAAAGGAAGAAGGTGGCACCAACAACTGGTACGACGGTTGGGATAATAATGGAGGTGCAGATAGTCCAAAGGAAGACAACCATCGCATCTATGTGTATACCCAGATTGGTGAGACTAAAATCGAAAATGGTAATTTACCAAATAAAGGAAAATGGATATATACTACGGGTGATAACGACAAAGACAACTGGCCTGGTGAAACCATGACAGCCGACAAAACTAACACAGGCTGGTATTATAAAGACTTCAAAGTAGATATGGTGCAAATAAGGAAAAAGGATACTCAAGAAGATAGAAAGATAAAGCCAGGTGAAACTTTGATTATGTTCAACAATAATAAAGATACAGGGGTTGGCTATACTTTACACCGCTGTCCTCACCATCGAGAGCCTGGTATTCCTCTCTTCGATTATGAAGATCGTGAAGGCTGGATTGTCTATGACCCAACTTCAGATCCCGAATACCATATATTTGATGACATGCCTGAAATTGTGAACTTGAATATAACCATATACACGGAAAAGAAAACAATGGGCTGGTATAGAGAATATGGTGTTGCTGGATATAGTACAACTGATCAATTCAAGATTAAGGATGAAATTACTGATGCAAATGTAGACCACGGTAACTCTTGGATACGCGAAAAAAAGGGTAATTGGTGGAAAACAGTCATCACGCTGAAAGCCATCAAAGGAGAGCATAATAAAGATATCAAAATCAAACAGAAAGACGGTGAAGATCTTCTGCTCTTCAATGGCAATAGTTTCACGGACGATACCGGCTATTACCAAAATGGGAAATGGTATCAAGGTAAGCCTGATGACGTAACAGAATAAATAATATAGAAAAAATGAAGAAGATAAAGCATTTAATGATATGGATTGGATTGCTCCTAAGCCTTGTTTCCTGCAAGGATACGATGGAGGCTATCGGACTCGGCGGGGATGAAATCCCTGCCGAGGGGGTAGTCTTGAACATTAATTTGCCCAATTTTTCTGAAAAGCAACTGGGCACGAGAGCTGATGCTACGGAAACAGAATCTATCAACAAGCTCACTTTGCTTTATTACGACAGTAGCAACGAGTATCTAAGCAAAGAAGATTGCACCAATCAATTAACAGAGACCAACAAGCAAAGCAATGGCAGCTATAACATCAAAGTAAACACTCCGAAAGAAGCAAGCTACATACAAGTAGTTGCCAATGCAGATGTTTCAGACGAAGAGGCAAGCGACTTACAGGATATCGGTAAAGCAGCAGAGCGCACTCCAAGCCTTACTAAGCCAGTTTGTTGGGGTAGCATCAAGGTTACCGATTTGCTAACTCCTGAGACTGCCAAGATTTCTCTTCTGCGCTCTAATGCCAAGATTACCCTCAAAGTTGCCGAAGGCATTAAGGGTATCTTTCCTGAAGAAAGCGCAGGACTTATCATCAATAATACAGCTAAGAAAACAGCTATCGCTCCAAAAGACTATAAAGAGCCAACAGATGAAGGGTTGGCAACAACTACAGAATTCTGTAGTAAAAATGTTGGCACTGGCTCAAGCAGAGTTGTTGCTGTAAACGAGACTTCAGTAGGTGTAGCTAACGTCATCATCATGGCTAAATACAAGGGTAAAGAAGGTTACAAAGTAGGTTACTATAAAGTTGGCCTTTATAATGCTGACAAGAGTTCCCAGTATGCCCTCTTGAGAAACCATAACTATACCATCACTGTAACCAAGGTGAATGATTATGGTTTTAAGACTTTGGACGAAGCCATCAAGGCTCAACCAGAAAACAGAATAGAGGCAGAAATCGTTGATGACAATCCTGCCATCACCAGGATGATCGCCTGCAAGGATTATGAACTTGGCGTATGTGATGATCAATCAGTAAACGCGACAGCTGCTATAGCAACTGAAGATGTAAAAGCAACAATCACTTTAGTCACCACACTCTCTTCTGCAACAAGTGCTGACGACAAACTCTACGGAGTAAGCATCAATCCTCCTGCAGATAGCTGGATTACTTTTGACAAGGATAAAGTAACAGAAACGAAACTTTCGGAATCAGAAAGTAAATCATCACCTGGCATGAAATATGTTCTGACGTTTAAGCTGGCTCAAAACATTCAAGAAACCCCAAGAACAGGAACGGTTACGATATCTTCTGGTGATCTCAAGCTTGATGTGAAGATAACCCAGGCGGGCTACGATTTCATGAGAGACGACCCTAATCGTAGGGTTATCATGTTAAAAAATGACAGTGAGATTCAACGGAACTATTTTGCCTGGTTGGATAAGGTTAAAGGAATCAGACCAGATCAAATGCAAGGCGCAGTAAGAAATAATGGTCTTCATTTTACGGTAGGAAAGAATGCCTACAGTTATAAGATTCCTAAACAGGAAGGGGATGTTCTGACTGATAATGATAGCCATTTCAATGTTCGTGAAGAAGTTGATGGAAACAAAAAATTCTGGAAAGTGACGTTGGCAGATAATAGCGATAATAATTATGATCTTTGGAAAGGCACCTTTACGATAACAAATGCAGCTGGTATCAACATCACCTACACTGTTTATCATACTGGTATCTTCCATGAGATAACAAAAGATATGGCAAACAAATACGAATTAACAGAGGGTGGTGATGACAATCTTAAGATAACAGGTATGTTCTATTATGGTGTAGTGAAGGTAAAGGGAAAAGCCCATACCTACATTATGCTCGACCGAAACCTGGGTGCTACCGACAATAGTCCTTATGTACCAGACATCAATGAGTTCAAAAACAACAAAGGTGCCATCGGTGGATACTTCAAGATTTCTGAAAATAAGAATTCTTCAGATGCTACGAAGGGAAACCTGTCCTCAGAACTGTCACCTGATGGCTTCGAAATTCCAGATAGATTTGTCTTTGAGGACTTGATTGCGAATGATACGCTTAAAACAGAGGTACGCCATACTGCTCTTGGAGAATCGTACTATTGTACATTTATGAATACAACAAGCTCTGAGTTGAAAACCATCTATCTGCCATACGGAGGATATCTGGAAGGTATTAGCCACAAGAATCCTGTACATGTGATTCTATGGACTAAATCACTTCTCTCAGGAACCCAAGGCTTCGGTGAAGATAGTCCTGAGTTTGGTTACTGGTATAACTATTTCGACGTGTACAACGAAAAGAAGGGTATTTCCAACATACGCTTCGTGAGTGGCAGTAATGGTAATAACACCGGTCGCTACAAGGCGATGCCATTACGATTGATCAGTAAGACAGTATTAAAGAATCCTACACTTTAATATAAACCAGAGAAATCCACAGCAGGCACTCAAGCCAGCTGTGGATTTCTTGATTCTTAGCTTCACTCAAATCTACACTAGTGTCCCGCTTAGTCTGGACGATTATTATATAAGTTATTAATATCCAATAACTTATGCTCTAGAAGTTGTGTATTCGATTTGATTTTGTACCTTTGCACTCTTATGGTATCCTAGCCTATTTTAACCTACTAAAACAGTTCTTTCAACTAAGAAAAGAAACATTTATACTTAGATAAAATCTCCGTTCATAGACGTTGAATGTCCGTTCAACGTCGCTGAACCGCCATTCATAGACGCTGAACCGCGGTTCAACGTCTATGAACGGAGATTTCAATAGGGTTAAAGAACATTTTATCCTATAATCAACCAAGACTTTTCCCGAGATTAACCCATTATTAATACAGCAAGAAGGAAGAAAGGAGATAAGAGGAAGCCTGAAAAGAAATAAAAGGAGGAGAGAAAAGAAATAAGAGAAGGGAGAAAATAAATAAAAGGTATAAGGAAATGAGATAAGGGGCATAAATGAAGAAAAGATGTTTTTAATTTGGTGGTTTCACCATTTATTCGTATCTTTGCCAACAAAGAGAATATCACTTAAAAGAAAGGCGAGCAATTATGGCAAGAAAACTATATCCGATAGGATTACAAACTTTCGAACGAATCAGAGTGGAAGATAAGTTCTACATCGACAAGACGGAATATGTATATCGTATGGCACATACTGATGGTACTTATTTCTTCCTGAGCCGTCCACGCCGTTTCGGAAAGTCGCTGTTGCTGACTACCATGAAGAGCTATTTTGAAGGAAAGAAGGAGCTTTTCAAAGGACTCGCCATCGAAAAGCTAGAAAAGGATTGGATAAGCTATCCGGTGCTGCATTTCGATATGAGCATGGGCAAACACATGGAGATAGCCCAGCTGGAAAGATATTTCGACCAGCGACTTGCAGAACAAGAGCAGAAATGGGGTATTACGAATCCGGCTATTGATGCCAACGACCGCCTCATCTCACTTATCCAAACTGCCTATAGGGAAACGGGCAAGCAAGTGGTAATACTGATTGACGAATATGATGCCCCTTTGCTTGATGTGGTGCACGAGGATGAAAAACTGGAAGAACTTCGCAACGCCATGCGCAATTTCTACAGTCCGCTAAAAGGATGCGAGAAATTGCTCCGCTTCGTATTCCTCACAGGCATCACCAAATTCTCTCAGCTCAGCATCTTCAGCGAATTGAACAACATCACCAATATCAGTATGGACGAGCCGTATGCCGGCATTTGCGGAATTACGGAAGATGAACTGGTGAACGGAATGCGGAATGACATAGAGGCACTTGCTGAAAAATTAAACTTATCGTATGAGCAGACGTTAGCTAAGTTAAAGGATAATTATGACGGCTATCATTTTACATGGCCTTCTCCAGACGTTTATAATCCGTTCAGCTTATTAACCTGCTTTGCCAAGCAGAAGATTGATTCCTACTGGTTTGGATCTGGCACTCCTACTTATCTGATCAATATGATGCGCAATTTCAACTTTCTGCCAGCGAACCTGGGCGAGAGCATGGAAGCCGGAAAGGATGACTTTGATGCTGCCACGGAAACCATGACCACCATCATGCCACTGCTCTATCAGAGTGGCTACATCACCATCAAGGATTATGATGAAGAAACGGAGCTCTATACCCTAGCCATTCCTAACAAGGAAATAAGAGTTGGATTGTACAGAAGTTTGTTGCCTCATTATCTGACCTCAAAGACTGCAATGTGCAATACCACCATCGCCAAGATGTCGGTGCTTATTAAACAGCGCAAGATAGACGAAGCATTACAGTTGCTGAAATCGTTTTGGGAGACTGTGCCTTATTGCAACAACACCCATTACGAAGGTCATTACCAGCAAACGATGTATATCATCTTTGCCTTGCTCACGAATTTCAGGATTATAGTGGAGCAACATACGTCAAAGGGGAGAATTGATATAACCATGGAGACGGACGATACTATCTATGTAATGGAGCTGAAGTTTGGAAAGACTGTCCAGGAGGCTCTTGAGCAGATAGAAAGCAAGCATTATGCCGATGCCTTTGCCATGAGCGGCAAGGAAATTATCAAGGTAGGTATGAGCTTCAATATCAAAGAAGACAACACCATCGTGTTCGATTGGAAATCATCAGAAATTTAGATGACAAAAAAAGCGTGCAGGCGACTATGATGTGGCTTGCATGCTTTTTTGTCAAAGATAGAGTTCTCACTTACATTAGGATTTATTATCTTATATATCCCAACAAATCAAGATACATCATCCTTGACTCTAAGTGTTCATCTTCAGGAATATGATTTGCTTCTTTCTCTAAATCTTCTGTAGAATACAAGAATTTGAAGCCATTCTTTTCATAAAAATGAAGCACATTTTCCTTATTGTAAGCATCAACAACAATGAAACGGCAACCAGTCTTATTGTCTGGTAACAAAAACCAAGATATGATATAGTCTATCGCTTGTGATCCAATACCATCATGAGTACTTTGAAAATCCTTGGCTACTCCAAGTCTTCCAATCAATACTGCAGGATAACTCCTTGTTCTTTTAGAATTAGGAATTTTCCTCTGTATTCGATTTCTTGAAGCATTTGGAATTAAAGCTGCCTTGATACTGTCGTTAGCTAATGTAAAGGCACAGACTATTTCATCCTTACCACTTCTTTCAGTTGCAAAGAAATATGTCTTCCCTAATAATTGCCCATCATAGAGACAAGCCTCTCGATGAAAGAAGTCATCAAGGTCTTTATCGCCACAGCTAAAAGTATCAAGCTCCTCTTTTGTCGTAACTCGATAAAGAGAGCAATTATTTTGCAAAAGGACTCTTTCCTCCATGCGCTTTCAAATTAGCAGTTGAACGAATCAAAATCTTCTCAACGTCATCAAATGACATTCGCAATGCCTTTCTTTGTGGATTGCGTTCATTCTCCTCTGCCTCACGAACAAATCGTTCAGCGGTCTCACCTGTCAAAACAGGAATGCTTCTTATCTCTAATGCCATAATCTTCTCCTTTTAAACGTTTAATAATGTCGCAAAATTACACATATTCTTCGAAACCACCAAGAAAATCACAAGAAATCTGCAAGTTATCAACGAATTACCACAAAATCAACCGTAAACTATAAACTATTAACTGTAAACTATAAACTGCTATTCTATAATGAATTGTGCATGCAAAGTTAAGAAAAAAACAATATTCAAAGGCAAAAAAACAAGAAAAATCTCTGGAACTTATAATTTTTTATAAAAAGAACAATATATTATACCTTTTCTAGCGTAATCTAGATTTTTTTGTTAACTTTGCAGGAAAAGTACAATATAATACACTACTTGATATGAAAATTCAAGAAGTAATGAAATTGCAGCGTAAGAGTCTGATATCCATTAATATTAATAGGAGATTCCTAGATATAGGAGGCTAATAGAAATGAAAAAAGAATCAAAAGTAAACCAAGCAAAATATGTAGAACTCAATTTGTTTCCTGAGGAGAAAGAGGATCATCAGAAAGACTCTATCTCTTCAGAAAACATGGAAAGCGATACTTCTCCAGACAAAGAGTATGACTTGACTGATTTGTTTGAAAGACTTTCCCAATCAGCTTTTCGCAGCCGATTCCATCTCTCGAAGAAGGATAAGGAATATATTGCAGAAAAGGGTTTGGCTACCATCCGTAAGCATGCGGAGGATTTCGTTGCCAAACGCCTTGCTCCTGCCGTGATTCCCAATGACGGCAAGCAGACGCCTATGAGAGGGCATCCTGTATTCATTGCCCAGCATGCTACAGGCTGCTGTTGCCGTGGTTGTTTCTTCAAATGGCATCATATACCTGCCGGAAGACAGCTGACAGGAGAGGAACAGCAGTATGCTGTAGCAGTACTGATGGCATGGATTGAAAAACAGGATTAAAAAGCATGAAGTTTTAGCAGCAAAGTTTAAATTAATTATCCATTGTTGTCAATTTTGCAGAATCTTTAGTCAAAATTGGCAAAAACTGTTTACTCAAAATCTACAAACCGGGTTGGCACGTAACTTGCTCCTACATAGAGTGAAAGCCGAAGCAGAAAGGGCAAGGGGAACGACAAGAACCCTAAGTAATGACAGTTGAGGGTTTCTAGAAATCCTTGAGCCTCGTAAGCCGAAGCAATCGTAATTAAAAAGGATAAATTAAAAACAATGAGAAATCCCGACTGAGCCGGAAGGCGAAGAGAGGACGAGAAAAATAGAATTTGGAGGTTTTACATGATGTTGTTAGCTCGTAGAAATAACAGTGTTTCAAATTGGTTGAACAGTTGGTTTAATGACAACTTCTTTGATACAGGCTTGATGCCACACATGAACGCAACAGCTCCTGCAGTCAACGTCAAGGAAAGTGCTACAGCTTATACGATGGAGGTTGCAGCTCCTGGTTTGAAGAAAGATATGGTCAAGATGAACATCGATAAGGATGGCTATCTGAATGTATCCATCGAGAACAAGGATGAGAAGAAGGAGGAGAAGAAGGAAGAGCATTACTTGCGTCGTGAGTTCTCTTACAGCAGCTACTCTCAGAGTTATGCTTTGCCAGAGGATGCTGATCAGGAGAAGATTTCCGCTGAGGTCAGTGATGGTGTCTTGAAGATTGAGATTCCTAAGATAGCCAAGGAGGAGAAGAAAGACGATGTTAAGCACATTGAGGTTAAGTAATCTTTCTTGAAGTGCTATGCAGCTTTCAAGATACATTCATTGCATTGAGAAAATAATTAAAACTGGGGGCTAGTCCTGATTATGGGGCTAGCCCTTTTTTTAAACGAATAATTAGATGAATTAAAGCAACCTTGGTAATAATGTCAATATGAGCTTAGCCACTCTTAAACCTATTGCCCTTACGCATATTTGTGCAAATATAATTTTAGATAGTCCAAATTTGTTGCTTAATAGAATGTCCTCGTATGATAACCTTCTCTTAAAATATTATTTGAAATAGTCAAACAGAAAAATTGGGAAAGCATTGAGAACAGCTACTTTGCAATCTTCGGTATTCACATACTGTTCTACTTGTGAGTTGAATATTTTGTCTTGAAGTATGTCTTCTTTAGATGCAGGCATCGTATTCTTCCCCTTACATAGATAGTTCGCTTTTCCCACATTCATTTCCTTTAAATATTCCCAATTTTGCTTAACTTCCTCCATCTCTACTTCTGTTGGCTCTCGATGATCTTTCAGTAGGATGAAATCGAAACTGTCATACGCAGAAAAATCTGCAGATACACCTTTAAACTTACCACACTCAGAACGTGTTACAGAATACGTCCAATAGTTTGCATCGGGTAACTGCTTAGTATATCGTATAGACTCAACCATCGGATAGTCAATATATAGCCTACCAAACTCCGTTTCGTTGTTGAATGTTTCAAGCATTTCCTTTACCTGCCTGTTGATTTCTTCGAGAGATAAATTCCGGTTATGAAAGTCATAGTCGAAGAACATATAGATTTCAGAAATGTCAGCAGATGCATCAATATCCTTGAGCGGATTGTCTGCTTGACCAGCAAATTTCTCCATCAGCAAAGACACAATATCTCCATCGCCATCATACTCCTGCAAATCTTTGTATAGCTGATAGATGTTGTTGTTATAGGAACATACTATCTGCTCATCTCTATTTGCAAAGTATAATCGCTGGATGGTGCGGAACAAATCCGGCTCCCGTTTTACTCCTTCAAAAACGAATAGTATCATACTTCGAATGCGTTACCTCTAAACATTTTTTCTATATTATGCCCGAATCTCAACTCTTTTTGAGTGCAGTCGCTCAACGGCTTGATTTTGTTGTCTTGCAAGATGAAATTGCAATCTGGGCGAAGCAAGTCGTTGGTCATCAGATAGGTGTTGTGTGATGACGTAAAAGCCTGACATGGAAGGGAAAAGAGGGTTTTGCAAACCTCATAAGAGAGTCTGAAATGATAGAATGCATCAAATTCATCTATGAAAACGAACGATGCTTTTGTCATCTGTTTCAGCCAGTAATATAGCAGCATCAGAGATTGAGTACCCGTTGATGCAATCTTATCGAATGGAATGCGACCTAATCCAAATACGCAATACAACTCTTTATCATCATCCTTTGGCTCCTGAAACTCAAAACTTTGTCCGCTTACCCGATGGATGAATTCCTCAAAGTCCCGAGTCAGCTTATTCTTGATGATATACTCATCGAGATTTGCCGGAGCAGTAGCCAACCCCATAAACTCATTTTTTTCAACACTTCTGAACCATAACATTGAGTTTACGAATTGCTGCAGTTTCAGAAGATAATGTTCCTTGGCAAGAGGATAGGAAGTAAGCAGAAAGTTTACGATGGATACATTATTGGCGTTATTGGCAAGGTTTGCCTTCACCGCAGAATCCATCGGGAATTCAACATCATCCAATGTCAAGACTGAATTCTTGTTGCAGAAAATAAGCTTGTTATTCACAACAAGTTCTTCTTCCTCCAGTTTTCCATCAGGTGATTTGCTATATGTATATAGTAACGTATTATCTCTAAACTTGAATGTATATTCAAATTTTACGGGGAAGTTCAACTTTCCCGTATATGTAAAGTTATCATAATAGTTCACCTTCTTCCACTTCTGTGAAAGATGATTGGTAATGTCGAAGATGGCCATTGCAAAGTTCGACTTGCCAGAACCATTAGGTCCATATACGATGCCATTCTTGATGATACCATCTTTAATGGCAAAAGTATTGAACGAATAGTTACTTGGTTTCGACAAATCCCATTCTATACGATTGGCAAATCCTCTATAGTTCGTTACGGCAAATTTTACTAGCATGCTTATATATACTTTATTTTTAATTGATAACAATTTTGTTGGTGCAAAGCTAATACACACTTAAACAATGCAAACTATCTTTTATTATAATGTCAAGTGCAGCTAAGCAGTTGCAAAGATATACAAAATATCAATACGCCGTAATTTTTTTACGGTTATTTAAGATAATAATCCTTGCAATACAATTTATATGCTTTATTTTATTTTTTGAACATCAATAATCAGTAGTTGTACAAACTTAGAACAGAACCATTTGTGCCTTCTCCTTTATAATCTCCAGAAAGCGGAAGTTGACTGCAGATATTGCAGATTTCTGCATCATCCAAATGTTCTGTTAACTCCAGATGAAATCCCCAACTGGTAGCATGCAAATCCCAGACACCATAACCGCATGCGTTGACTGCTGTAATGATGGTATCTTGAAGTTGCCATATTTCCGTGAAGTCTCTCATCCTTTCTTTACCACCCACTTAAAGTTTTCCTTTCCTGCTCCTATTTCAAAGTGAAGCTTGGCAATACCGAGGTCCATCTTGGTATATCCTACCATTGAGAAGCCTCTCTTGGCAAGAACTTTGGGTTTACAACCAGCTTTTGTACCTTCCTGATCTTGCAGGAAGAATGAGAACTTCTGCTGATTGATGGCAGTGGGAGCAAGAAGAGCTGCTTCCACGCCCTTTCGGAACCATGAAGGAGAATTGCTGGTTGCATTGCTCACCTGTTCCATGGTCTTGATTTTGTGACTAACCCCTTGTGACTCTCCGTATCCCAAGGCAATCATGCATGTCAACTTCTCCCCTTTTTCAATCTTGTAGGCTTCATTCACCTTGCGATAGCTTAATCCTGCCCAGCAGGTGTTGAGTCCTAGGGCTTGTGCAAGCAGCACAAGCTGTTCGCCATAATAGCCAATACGCTCATCAAGATCGTCGGCTTTTTGCCCTGCCATTACGAGATAGTTCTCCACGCCATGGAATTTTCCATATGACATAATGCCGGAGAATGCCTTGGTTTCTTGGGTAACCAGTTGTATGTGAAGGCCACCCTCTTTGTTGCACTCCAAGATTTTTTCTTCAAGTGCTCTAACTACCTCAGTTGAAAGAGGTTTGTGTATGTACTTTCGTACACTATGTCTTTGTTTGATAGCTTCTTCTATAGTCATGATTTCTATAATGAATTGTGCATGCCTTCCCTATCGACGGTTGAAAAAATCATGGATATCCTTGGCATGGAGGTTAAATATGAGATTCGTCAAACCGTTCAGACGAGGAGAAGTAATTTTCAGCAAAATATCAAAGAGGTAAATATAGGCTAGAATTTTCATGTCCAAAACTCTTCTTCGCCAGTGGGTTGCATCTTGCCCCCGCACTTTGGGCAAGTATGCATATCCCACCTGTGAATCCTGTCAGAACCACATCTTAGACATAGCCTTCCTACAAGAGAATTAAAACTAGGTGCAGCATCACCAATTACTCCACCCACCACAAGAGGTACTATGTTTCTGCAGTCTGGACAAGACATGGCTTCGATATGCTGTCCCATGAAGCCACGTCCCTCATATACTTCGGTCTCGTACCCACAATCCTGGCATCTGAATATCTTCTTTTGTGACATAAATAATCTCCTTTCTTACCATTTTAACACCCAACTTGCATCGGAGTATTTTCCTATAATCTCTGCGTCCTTGATGACATGAAGCTGGTGGACATACTTGTTTATCTTGCTGGTATCTATAGCTTTACCTTCCTTGTCATGGCTATTGAATATTTTGGCAAATACGAAATCAACTGCTCCATGCTATTTTCGATACTCTCAATAGTCGGTATATCTTTGTAGACAAGGTCAGGAAGTTCTTTTGCATAGACGTTGCTTAACACTGACCATACATTATGCAGGTCACTGATGATAGGAGAATCCATAATGTCTTTGTTTTGCCATCCTTCGGGCTTGTCAAATCTTTGTTGGTCTTGTGCAAACAAGTTGCTGAAGTCCAATTTGAAAGCGTCACTTTTCAAATAGTCCTGTGTCTCAGCATCATTCAAGAGAAAATGCAAATCATAGAAATGACGTATCTTGGCTGTCAACTCCGACATGTAGTTGTCGGCCAAGGAACACCGAAGTAATGACACCAATTTTTCTGTCAATGTCCTACGCCTGTCGAGAACATTCACCTCGAAAGGTTGCATATCATATTCCTCTATCAAGTTCTCGTTGCCTGTCTTTTGCAAGAACTCGGTCAAGAAGCTTTGCAGTTTACATTTCTGAAAAGGATATGGATTGGCAAATGAATTGATTTCGACAAGCAACTGTCCTGCTTTGATAGCACCTACTTGTAATGTATCAATGGCTCGTGGATAAGAATAGTATGCCTTGTGATAGTGAGACCCCTTGCTCGTAAAACCAGGCATATCCATTTCCTGCAGACCTTTCGTCATGCTTTTGGCTGTTCTCTTGATCAGCATCTTCAATTGGTTGCCGCTGAGCGTCCATGCCTCAGAGAACAAATCCCTGTTTTCATGTAATCTCATATGATGTTCCAGTTTTTTTTGTTTGATAATACTTTGTCGGAGACTGGCAACTTGTAGCTGGTCACTCCATTCAATGTTTTACTGATGGTTTCCGTTTCAAGCCCCATGTTCTCGTAGATGGCTCCAAGCAAAGCTCTTACATAAGGTGTGTATGCCAAGGATAGTTCTGCCAATTCTTGCTTCTGTTCCATTGAAAGAGCATTGATTGCTTTGCAAATATTCGTCACACATTCATCTGGTGAAGTGGCAGGAATATCCTTTATAAGGCGCAGAGCATCCAATATTCTAAGTAGTGGAATATTGCTTGATGTTATGGCGTTCTCTTGTAACAAGAAAGATATTTTCACGCCATTCCTTGTGATAGGTCTCCGATATTTATTTGTGCCGACAAGGATGGATGAGCTTATCTGTGTAGTCAACCCTAGGGATGCAAATGCGGCAGTTCCGGTAATGTAGCCTACAATCTTGCCATTTTGCTCCAGAAAGTCTTTTACAAGTTCAGAATCTGCAGGTTTCAGATTTCCAAAAATGGTCTTCTTCGGAATATAGTATTTTCCCTTTGCTATCTTTTGCAGTTCGCCTTGGTGCACAAGACGGTTGAGAGCTTTGGCAAGTGCCGGCTGATACCGCATCTCCACCCCAAAATCTCTTGTTGTCAATACGACCCCTGCAGGGGTCGATGACAATTTTTCCTTTATCAGACTTGCTATAACCATGTTTATCTCCTATTTTTGAGTGCAAAGTTAATAAAAGTCTTGTTTTTTACGCAATAAACTTGACTTTTATATATTTCTTTAACTATTTTCATGCTATAATCCATTCCATATCCTTTCATCCTCCCTTGTTTTTCCATAGCAAATTTAGCCCACATTGCAGCAGCCTTTGGTGAAAAATTTAAAGATTCCTAACGAAATCCTAGATTTTGGCAGTTTTTTTCATAACACAACTCCCCTACCAGCTCCGCTTTGCCGAGCCAGTTAAAATCAGCGAAAACAAACAGTCGTTCCATTCCTACTCCTTTTTAGATGCTCGTTGACGATTCTTCAGTCCCATATCCTGCAATGCCCTTCCGAGTTTGTCATCCTTTGCCAGGAGCAAGATGTCATCATCCAGCTGAAGAGCATAGAGTACACGCAGGAAAATTCCGATGGAAATCGTTGGTAATCCCTTTTCTACCTTGCAAAGTGTAACTTCCGAGCATGTTGCCCTTTCTGCAACTTGTGCCATGCTCAGGTTGCGCCGTAATCTGGCAAGCTTAATCTGCTCACCCACGATTTCCATCTTTTGAATCAACTTCCTTGGAAGTTTGTTTGCCATTGTATTCTTTGTCATAGCTTTAATCTTAATTATGATATGCAAAAATACATAATTTACTTTATTATAAGATGGGTTATCAAGTTTTTTAAAGAATAATTAGATGTATTAAATTAAACGCAGAAATCTGCCGGCATTACTTCCAGCAGACCTCTGCGTTTTAATTATATTGAAAATCAGATATTTGTTACTCTGAAACAGCAGCCTGTTCTATCTCTGTTGACTCCTGCTGGGCGTTCTTCTGTGGAGTCTCCTGAACCTCAGCTGGCTGCTCAGATTGGGTTGTTTCTACAGACTCTGCTGTTGTCTCTGCAGGAGTCGCCTGCTCTGTTGAATCTTCTGCACCCGCCTGAGGCAAAACAGGTGTGCTGATCTCTGCTGAATCCTTAGGAGTTTCAGGTGCTACTGTATCAACTGGAACTACTTCAGAATTATCTATCATCATTTTGCTTGATGCAAATACGTTGCTTACTGAAACCATTACCATAGCTGCGATAGCTGCAAAAACGAACTTCTTCATAATCTTATCTGTTTTAAATTGTTACTATTTATTGTTATTTACTCTGTTTTGTGGATTCATTATCGAACCCGCTATTCATAGTGCAACCTGCATGCCAAAAGATAATAGAAAAGATGATAAGCTTGATATACAGAGACTTATAATTTGTGCGCCATAAATTACCCCTGTGGAATTTGGGGAAAAAGTGTAGAACTATTCCCCAAAAAACTGGGGAATAGCAAGATTATGGCACCACGTAACATCATCTATAGCAATAATGCTTCCTTCGATTTAAATATTCTAGGTCTTCTTGGTGAGCATAGGCTTCCTTTTCAAACCTGATGTTGTAATATGCCCGCATCCAATCCCGATATTTGAGATATAAGTAAAACCATTCTATGATGTACCAGAGGTAGAATGGGATATACAATAACTCCCTTGCTTGGGCCGTATGTATGAGCTCATGGTTGAGTTCCACTTTAGAAAGCTCTTCGCAAGTAACAATCATGCCAAAGAGATTGATTGCAATGAAGCTTTTCATGAAGGAACGTCTCTTGATTCTGACAATCCTAGACATCAGCCACAAGATTGCAGAGTTCATCGAGGAAGTTTATCATCATGCTTCCGGTTCCTCTAGACTGGGAAGCTGCCCTTTTTCCGGCAATTCCCATGGCTTTCATGGCATGAAAAGATGCTTCCAGAGGGTCGGAGTTCACAGCAAGGAATGCCCCAACGATACCAGTGGCAGTACACCCCATTGCAGTAACCTTGCTCATCATGGAATGTCCTTCATGAACATAAGCCATTCTTTCGCCATCCGTGATGAAGTCTATGGCTCCAGTTACAACTATGATACAGGAAAGTTGCTGAGCCAGTTTCTTTGCCTGTTTCTCAACCTCATAGGTTTCCTGGTGACTGTCCACTCCCTGCATGCCTATCTGGTGAGAGTACAATGCCTGAATCTCACTTGCATTTCCCTTGATGACTGTAGGGTGACACCTGAGGATAATCTGTGATGCTATATCCATACGAAAGCGGGTGGCTCCTACTCCAACCACATCAAATACGATAGGAATTCTTTTTTTCATGGCAGCTTCCCCTGCCAGTATCATCGAGTGAGCAGTGGTGCTTTCCGGAACGCCCAGGTTGAGAGCCAAGGCATTGCTCTTGCTACTGATTTCCTCCACTTCTTCCTCGGCACGCGCCATGATTGGTGATGCTCCAATAGCCAATAGGCTGTTGGCAACAAAGTTCATAGCCACATAATTGGTTATGTTGTGTATGAGAGGCTGCTGCTCTTGTATCAATCGTAAATCTGTCTTCATTTGTTTCACTACATTATTAATATATACTGTACCCATTGTCCCTGCACCATTGTTTGGCATGCTCAAATCCTTGGGCAGTGGCTCTGTGAATCCATTTGAGTCCCTTGCGCTTGTCCTGTTTAACGCCTGTACCGGTCATATAGAACCATCCGGTAGAGAACTGAGCCTGTGGATCACCTTGCTGACCTGCCATTTCATACCAAAAGGCAGCCCAACTGTCATCCTTCTCTACTCCATCTCCATTCCAATAGTTGGCACCTACATTCTTTTGGCTCTGAAGATGTCCCCTTTGAGCAGCTTTCAGCCACCATTGGTGAGCCTTTACGTGGTCTTCTTTAGTTCCCTGACCCAGGTAAAATGCATTGGCAGCATTAACCTGTGATTGTACATCTCCTTTCTCTGCAGCAATCAGATACCAATGAAGAGCTCTTTCGAAGTCCTGTTCCACTCCATCTCCCTGGTAGTAGCATTCTGCCACATTGTAGCATGCGTAAATATCACCCAGTTCAGCAGCCTTCATGTACCACTGAAATGCCATCACATGTCTCTGCTTGCATTCACCCATACATCAATATCCCCTGGAGTACGGGAATAAGGATTCGGATACATCAAGGCATTGCCTTGACCTTTCAAGATGCAGCATCGCAATCCATCTTCTCTAAACTTTGAATAGAGTTTACCCGCCACAGCATTCACCTTCATGTTCTGTCGATGAATTTGTTGTGCCGCTCCCATCCAAGCCATCAGTAAATCTCTTTCTATCGGGTTCTGCTTCAACTCCTCAGGATATTCCTTCCCCAATCTCTCAATACCATCAAAGCAAAGCCCCAGCAGAGCCTGCTTAGAAGCAAAGGAATAAAGCTCCTGCCAGTTCATACCAGTAATCACCCTACTCATATTCTCCTTACTTCCAAGGCAATACTTCAGAAAAGCGAAAATTGCAGTTATATCATTCATAATCACAAAACTGACGATAGCAAAATATTTAGTATTGATTTTGCAAGTATTTAATTCTAGTTTCTATGAAGAATTCTTCAAGGAACAAAGCTCTGGATTTCTTCTCCATAGATGTTCTTAATTCTTTGTCATTTACGAGTTGAATAATCCTATCAGCGTAGGCATCTGCATCCAAAGGTAGGAGATAACCATTCTCCCCATTTCTTACGCAATCCTTATTTCCAACTACATCACTGGCTATAATCGCCTTGCCATTCGCCATAGCTTCAATGATAGCCAAAGGCAAACCTTCATAAAGAGCAGTAGATATATAGAACAGCGACTTACGTACAAACTCTTGACAGTCTGCATGATTAATCCAAGGTTCTAAGCGAATGGAATCTTCCAATCCTAACTCATGCATTTTGGCTTTCATCGCTTCCAATTCTGGAGAATGATAGCCAACACCAAGCAAGATAAATTTGAGATTGCATCCTCTATCCTTTACCTTCTTAATGACATCAAGCAAAAACAAAGGATTCTTCTGGTAGCATGGTCGCCCGATATAACAAGCATAAGGCTCAGAAATATCAACCTTCTTTCCCCTTTCGAGAGATGAATCAGGCACGGCATTGTACCAAACCAAGGCATGCTCTTTAGAATAACCCACCTCCTTGATTGCCATTTCCTGTTCGGACTCCGAACAAGCCAATACGTATGTCTTGAAACGAGTCAATCGCTCTATGTTCATAAACACCCATCGCTTCAGCTTCGAAGGAGTACAGAGATATGAGAAAGCATGAGGCGTATAGAATGTCTTCACTCCTGTAATCCATCCCGCAGTTCTTCCGATGATACCACCCTTTGCACTGTGGCAATGAATCACATCCGGCTTTTCCTTCCTTATAATCTTGACAGCTTCCATCAAAGCCTTCAAATCATCCAAAGGATTGAGCGAGCGGAACAATGATATAGGGTATTCTTTCACCTCAATACCATTTCTGATAACAGGCTTATGTTTATCATCTTTACCACAGGCGATAACATATTCATTACCTTCCACCTTATTATATATAATAGAGTTTCGGATATAAATATCCAATCCTCCTATCATTTGGCCTATATGTAATATCTTCATACACTTATCCTTACTTTTGATTATTCTCAACCATTATAGCATAATCTAAGAGTTTAGTAATGGCTTTGATTGGAGTTACATATATATCAAATCCATCATCAACAACTTCATTGACCATACCTATCAAACATCCATTTTCGTCAAAAAACGGAGAACCACTTAAACCTTTCCAATCATCATAAATGATAGTTGTCGGATTTTCAAATACAAGTTGAGAATTTAAATTTGTCTTATCTTTTTTATAGCGAATACCATTTCTGAAAGTTGTTTGTCTATCCATCCTTATACCATCTACTATTTTATTTCGTATACAACCAGTCATCACATAATCTTTTCTTTCAGCTGGTTCTGCTAAGGATTCTTCTAATATAATTATCTTTTCAAGCCCTTCTTCTACTATAACTCCCCCATCCATCCCGACAATTCTATTTGTCAATATAGGCAAAGGAAAAGGCGCTTTAATCTCTGCGAAAGCAACATCTTTCAAGTCTTCGATTTCTGGTAATCGTATATCTAATGATTCAAAATAATAGAATCCAGATATAGTAACTAAACCCATTGAAAGAGGATTGTTTGGATTTGTCGTGTTTGTTATTACAGCAACGCCAAAGTCCAATCCAGTTCTTTCTCCATTTGCATAATCATCAAGCATATGAAGATTGTGGTCGCAAGTAACAAAGAAAGTACGCTTTCTATATTGCAAGAAAAAACCACTTCCCCATCCTTCTATGTCTGCTTTCTCTGCTGGTTCATTAGGAGTCAGCATCACAATTTGTTGTGATGCTCTCCAAAAATATTCCATCAATGTCATAAACATACATTTTATCTGAACAGTTTTCTTGATAAATTCTCTAGTTTCGCAAACTTATATAGACTGTAAACAAGTGATATAATACTTAGTAACGTAAGAAGATTGATTACACATAATGGTATAAAATACCTTAGCAACAGAATTATCGTCAATGTCACCAGACACAATCCTATTGTGCAAAATGTCGTTGCTTGAAAAATCTTCTCTTGCCTGCACCAATATTCATATTCATAAGGAACATGTTGTATAGGTTGATAAATTTCAGCAAAAAATGTCCCAGAGACATCACTAATAAGGCTCAAGGAAAACACTTGCTTATTATACTTCAGAGGAAACACTTCCTTAAGGCATTCCCTACCCAGTGTACAAAATTGTTCTGCCTTCCTCGTATCATACGAACAGTAATCTATCATATAATTATGTTTTCTATCCCAATAATACCAAACATTATTGATTTCTTCACAAATGTTTTCCAACTGTTTTGCGGTAAACTTTGACGTAGGATAATCTTGCCCAGACATAATGCACGGATAAGCATAATGTCCCAGTTTATCCATCAAGTCATTGAATTTGAAAACGTATTCGGCTTCATCCTTCTTTGTTCCTTTTGTTATAGAAAAATAAGTAGTAGCAGAAGATAAAAACTTGAAATAGTTACTCAATCGATGCATGAAAGGTTGCATGACAAAATGATACCTTTCGATTACATTAGCTCCAATATGCTGGTTTTCCAAGAATAATATAATAAAACCACCTGTAAGCAACGCCACAATTATGGGGATGATAATAGATACTTGTTCTTCCATTGCACTATAATAAGATGATAAAGCTTTATCCAAAACAAAATACACAATTTTCATCAAAATCATTCATTAAATCTCAACATAAAGATATCCAACTGCATTACATCAGTGAATTCAAAAATCCTTTCGTTTCCACGTGCTGGCAGTAACATCGTTTTAGCTTCTTCTCGTAAAAAGCTATACCCATTTACCTGAAAAGCAATAGGTAAAACCTCTATATAAAAAAGCTGATTGCCCATCCAAAAGCGATATAATCCAGATTTCATCATCTCATCAATTACATTCTCGTTCATGGGAAGTTCAAGTCGTTGCTCTTCACCAGGGCATAATATGATATTATTGAAAACATAAAATACATGCGGATTACCAATATTAAAGCGAGCAAATTGGCGAACCATTTCAAACATTGGATGGTTACCATTTCCTGTTACTTGATGGTATTTTTGCAAGAACACTTCATAGAGAGATCTTTTGAATTGCCTGGTTATTGCTCTAGAATTAAAATTACTCCTAACCTTTATAGTACGCTTGGAATGATAATAATTGAAGAATACAGAACTAAATTTCTTATGTGTATCCTCATCTAAATTATGACCAAATATCCAAAAAGCATTGAAAATCTCCTTAAACGCTAAGTCGCATGAAGGAACACCTCGTGTTGCTTTTCCAAAATAATGATTGCAATCATCACAAACATCAAATCCAATATCATCGCTACCTAGGTTATGCGGAACGATATGAGGAGCAGCCCTAAAGCTTACCTCTGGTTCTGTTTTGCCACACCAAATACATTGGCAAGTTTTTACGTACCTCATACCGATTCCTTTCCGCCTTTAACAGCTTCATTCAACCACAATGCTAAATTCATGTCATCATTCATCTTCAAAAGAATGATAACAAATATCATCAAAAAATAATAATATGCGTTTTTATGTTCTTCTTCCGAATCCAGACAAGACATTGCTCCATGAGAATATTTATTTCTCAGTACTTTTTCGGTCTGCAGCAATTGTAACCCATTTCCAAGGTCGTTCTTCGAATAATATTTAACTCTTTCCATTAGCTTATTTATTAGGCAAAATAGCGAGATTAGATAATGATTTACTTATACTATCGCACATTGCTGATACTGTCAAAGCTTCATGTTCCCCTTCTAATTGCTGAATTTTAAACATTACAATTCCCCATAAGAAGTACGTATATATAAGCAAGAAATAATATTCATAGTAAGTGGCCAAGTCTGCCAAACTACTTTTCAAAGGAGAATAATAGTCGCCATGAAATCTCTCGCATCTGCTGGAATATATTACACAACTTACATAAAGTTCAACGCGCTTTTCTAACTCTAATGGTTTCAATACCTTTCCTTCAATATTCACTTCTTTCCCACGAAGTATCAGCAACAGGAGCTGTGCTGCATTTCGTTGATTTAAAGCATTCATTCTACCATCTGCACCTACATATTTATTCCTAATAGCCTCAACTACATCACATCCAAGTATTTCATTTGCTCGTTTTCTTACAAATTCTACTTGTGGAGATACAGACAAATCCATTCTAAAATAGAGTCTAGCAACCAAATAACGTAAAGAAACCACCGATGTTTTTTCAATAATGCTTTCAAATAATTCCTTTATGCAAGGTTCATGATTAGCTAAAGGAGTTATTATATCGGTACATGTTTTGTTTAAAACATCCTCAAAACTCCTTTTTGCAGTATATCCCCAACTATTTTGTGACATAAATTTCATTGAAATTTCTAAGGCACGCCAAATAATATCAAAAGCAATATCTGGACTGAAGGGCAAGACTTCATACATATCAAGTGTTGAAGAAAAGATTTTTGCTAGAGCATGACTACGAGTAAATAAAGCAAAGGTCTTATCTTCGTCCCAATGCATAGGAACTAATAATTGCTCTAACTTGCAATCACTAAGTTTTTGCCCAAACTTTTCAACAGACTCCAATTCCAAAATTTTAATTTTAGGCCATTGATTATTGAAATCAATTTGCCTTTTTAATGTAATTTCATGTATATCCATAATTATCGTTTTAACTTTTCAATTAATAGTACAAATTCCATAATGTGCAGGAGATTAATTATTGTAAGATAACACAAATCAACAAGTTGAACATCATAATGTTCATCTAAGTTATTTTGCTTGTAATAAAACTGAACATTCTGAGTGTCGTCTACTAAACTGTATCTTCGATGTCCAATTCCATTTCTTATCTTCGTATTAAATCCTCCAGCTAAGAAGTTAACTATTTCTGGATAATCCTGTAATTTATCAATCTTTAATCCATCTGGTAATTCATAGAACTCTTTTACTGTTTCAATGCCTTTCATCCCCCCATCTTTATTTGGAAATACATCTGCATGATCAGTTAGTCTATGATTAGAAAGAGAAACTATCAAAGGCAATAATTCTTTTATCAGATTAAATGAAATATCATAATCCGTAATAGCTTCGTCCAAACTAATTGTATAAACATTCATAGGAGGATTATGGCTTTCTTTAAAATCACCAACAGTACAATAGAATAAGCTAGGTATGTACTTTTCAAACTTAGCAACCATGTTAGCAATAAAATCAAAAGAACTATTTTGCCATTGATTATAATTAACGATATTTGTAGCCATAACGTATGGTGCTTTCAAACCATCCATGTGCGCTATGTCCAAAGTTTCCAATAAAAATGGAGTAACAATACCTTCAACATACTTATCTGGTGCTAAATTTTTATAAGTACATTCCAAAAGTTCTAATAGATTTTTCCTACAGATTTTAATATCGGTAATCGGTGTGAACCTTTTGCCTAAATCGAAAATCTTTGCTATTTTTTTTGAATATGCAGCAACATTGCCCTTTCGATAAATCGGTAGTACATCTTTAAAGACAGTACGAAATGGGTAAATATGTTTCAGAAACAAATTTCCCCTATAATTTTGACCAACAATATTTTCCGGAAGGTAATGCATCCCGAGTTCCATAAATGGAGTAAAACCTATTTGCTCTGATGGTCTCATATAAAGCCCAGTTGCTACAGGCAAAAAAGCAGAATAATAAAAATCATATTCCGTTTTTGTGTCTTCAGCAACCTTATAATCTCTAGGCAGTATACCGTTTTTCCCGGTATATCGAAATTCTAAGATATTACCACATTTAGGACATATTACACTTACAGGATATTCATAGCTATACAAGCTATTATCTGCTTGGATTTTAAGCCTAATAACCGTCCCACACATATCACATTGAAAAGGAACACCAAATACCATATTATTATTTTTTAAAAATATTATCCATAAACATAAATATTTTACAAGACTTACCCTATCAAAAGATTACAAATACTGTTCTTTACATTATACAATACCTTTTTGATATTAGCTATACTTTCAGGTACAACTTTTCTATGATTCCCTACAACACCTTTTGTTACCAAGTTATGTATGGTATCATATTTTATCATATATATATCATCTTGTATTCGCAAGTAAAAGAACCTTTCCTCATTAACTGCACAATAGAAAGGCATTGCAAGCTCTGCTAATTGCAAATCAGCAAATCCATGGATCATAGCCTCCATGATAGATCTTATGGGCTTATCTGGCATAAAAAAACGATAACAGACAAGTATTCTTACCCAAGAATTATCAGTTGGTATAGAATATTCACCATTCAACCATTTTTTACGAAACAGCGAATTGATGTCTAAATCAAGGAACTCTTTACATCTTCTAACAGAAGAGTTATCAAGTGCAAGCTGGAATGAAATTCTATCTTTCGGATTATCAGAAAGTTTTTGGTCTAATCTAAAAACTTCTTCCGTTTTGCAAATATCAAGAATCTTTTGCCTAACTTGCCTATGCGCCTCTTCTTTTATAGAATACGAATAGGGCAAAGTGTTTAGAAACTTATTCATATAGCCTTAATAATTCGCCTCTTTACCATAGAAATGGTGGAAGAGATGACGAGCTATCTCGTAATCCATTATAAGGATTATCTTATCAAAACCAAATTTGTTACCATTAGAAACCTCAGAATAATAGGGATTATCTACCTGAGAGGACAAAACATTCATAATGCGGAAGAGATGAGCTGGATCTATTCTGTCCAAATCTTCAATAATCAAAACGGACTTTGCCATCATCTGCTCTAAAGACTTCTGGATAAGACAAGTAAAGGCATCACATTCGCTGATACTACCCGACTTCCCATAAAATCCATTGAGATAATCATCTACTACATGAAGAACATCTTGTTCTTTACGTTTTTCATCAATCGTAGAAACAAGCCCCTTCAGAGCCTTATACCCTTCTTTCAAACCTTTTACCGGAATGATAGAAGCTACAAAGTCTGCCAGCTTAAACAAAGACTCAACATTGCATACCGCATCAAATATCTTATCATACCCCTCTTTAAAGTCATAGATACGATTATCCTTTATGAGTTGAAACAGAATATCACGCTTGATATACTCAATGACATCCCGATTCTCCTCAACCACGTAGTTTACTGGATGGAGAGTGATGAAATAGTAATCATTTTTCTTTTCATCATAGCTCTTCATGAACTCATTCAGAAAGTAAGACTTACCATCACCAAACTTGGCCGAGAAGATGATACGACTTTCCGATTCAAAGACCTGCTTAAAATCGTTTATGTTATTGGAAATATCAATTGGTTCCATTAGGCAAATTCTCCTCTAACATTATAATTTCATTTTTATTGTTCATTATCTTCCCAAAACTTAGGGAGAAGAGTATAAAGTTTATTCTCAGGCGTTGCGTCGATGTGAGTAAAGATAAGGATTACGGTGTCTGCTAGCATTCACACTCTCTCGCATCTCCTTCGCCGAATTGTCGCCAATTTACAACCTCGGCGAACTTTGGCTTGTTGTTTAATTATCGCTATTCTTTTTGATCTTCGCGATTTAGTTCATCGCAATAGTGTTGAGCCTCTTCTAAGGTCAAAAATGATAGGTCTTTAAGCCGATATGTATCAAGAGTAACAAAATTTACCCCTTCAATAACAAATTTATTCGTACCCAATTGCAAAACATGAAACTTTTTCATAATCATTTGATTTTAAGCTCTACTTCCTTAAGTTCCTCCGGTGTATCTATCTCATAGATATCCTTTATTTCCTTCACATGTATATCAAGTTCAGGATAAATATCCAATACCATATTATCCCAGTAAAGATTGGTGTAATCCTTAGTGGCATAAACCTCTTCCATGTGTTCGATGATTTTCTTGCAGTCATCAGCTTTCCAATACGAGATACCGCTCATCAGAAAGCCATTACCTGCACCGATGTTTATCTTCACAAGATTGTTGTTCTCATCCACTTCCAATCCCCATTCATTCTCATATTTTTTCTTTTTGGCGAGATAGGTAGATTGGGAAACTTCGGATAGCAATACATTCTTATCCATATAAACATCGCCTTCCATCACGTATGTGTCATGGAATCTATCTCTAACGATATACAAGGAATTGATGTTGTTACAAGAATCGTATCTGTCATTAAAGACTATATCTACACCATACTTTTCTTTCAAGAAATCCAAGGCTTCAGCCTTATATCCTGAAATCAGAGTTATATCCTCAATACCTTTCTCTTTTAAGAATTGTATCTGGCGTTCCACCATAGGGATACCATTTACTTCGACCAAACACTTTGGTCGGTCATTTGTCAAAGGGCGCAGGCGTGTTCCCATGCCTGCTGCCAATATTATAGCGTTCATATCTAAATATTTTTTTCGTTCAAATAATTCTTCACATCTTTAAAGAAGCTCCAAACTATCAGTATCAAAAGAATACCCACTGGGAATGCAGCAATGATTGTCACAGACTGCAAACTGTAAAGCGTATTCTCGGCAAATAGCAATCCGATAGGGAACAAGATGAGCATAATACTCCATACCGCTCTAATCTTTCTGCTTGGCTCCTCATCAGCAGAGATTTGATTATAGCTATAAGAAGATGCCACATACGTAATACCATCCAATGTAGTACTGTAGAAAGCAATCATCGTGATAACCAATAGTATCAATGCTACCTCTGGTAAAGGTAATGTGCCAAATATCTTCAAAATAGCTTGATACATCTCACCTCCATTTGATATATAGCCTGTAACATCAAGTCCATGCTTCAGCTGTTGAGCCAATCCATAGTTTCCTAAAATGATAAATGACATGTAAGTTCCTGCAAGTCCCCAGCCAAATGTACCAAAGACAAGGTTCTTGATGGTTCTTCCCTTACTGATAAGAGCGATAAAAAATGGGGTTGCAATACACCAAACCAACCAATATGCCCAGTAGTAAATAGTCCATGTCTGTGGGAAGTTGTTCTCTCGCAATGGATCCATATAGGTTGAGAGTCCGATGAAGTTCTGAACCATGTTGCCTAAAGACTGGAATCCCGTCTCTACAATATACCTTGTTTCTCCACCCAAGAACAAGAAATAAAACAAGATGGCAAAGAACATATATGAACAGAATGATGCCAATTTGGAAATTCCATTCATGCCCAACAATACTGTGATAGTATAGACTGCACATATCAAAAGCAGAATACCTATAGTAAGCGTAACACTAGTTGAAATGCCAAACACAGATGCCAAGGCTGAAGCCAAAAGAGGGGTTGCTAAAGAGAACGTAGTAGCCGTTGCACAAACCATTGCGAAGACAGCTACAATATCTATTACCTTGCCCCAAGGTCCATCCACTCTGTCACCAATCAAAGGACGTACTGCCTCTGAGAAGCGTTGTCTCTCTCGTTTGCGCACATGCATCATAAAAGCAAAACTGATAGCAAGCACCACATAGAATCCCCACGCTAATGGTCCCCAATGGAACAACGGGAAGGTCGGTGCCCAAAGCTGCATCTTACCGAGTTCTGCCACATGAGGTTCTGCGCCATACAAAGCCCATTCTATCAAGGAATAAAACATGATATCAGCAGCCATGGTTGAAGTAAATATCATCGTACCCCAAGCAAAGTTGCTATAAACAGGCTTATCGATGTTACCCAACTTAATCTGACCATATTTGTCCTTGAAAGCCAAATATAATGATAACAATACGCATCCCAATCCAAGGATGACATAATAGATGCCAATGGTATCCCCAAAGAAACCACGCAGGGTATCAACAAATAATTTAGACTGTGTCGGTATCAACATAAAAACCAACATCATAGCTAAGACTATGACAAAAGGTATCAATGTTGTAATCCAATCAATTCTACCTTTCAAATTCTCTCTTTCCATTTCTATAAATCTATTTTCTTTAAGTTTTCTATTGCTCGTGTATATCTATCCATACCATAAGTACCGAAATCATCTCCCTGTGCTTCCTTGATGCAAGTCCACACGGTCCACAGATAATCCATCAATATCTGATATACCAATATTTTCTTTCTGACATTCTCAGGTTCATTGCCATCGAAATAATGGCTGAGAAAATAATCCTTGCTTTCATCAGTAAAATTACTTTCCAAGAATAAGGCAGCAATATCCCACATAGGATCGTTCATTCCTGAATATTCCCAGTCTATCAGATAGATAGTTCCATCCTCTGCCTTCAAGAAATTCTCGGCTACGAGATCATTATGACAAGGCTTTACTGATACCCCTAATTGGTTCAGATAATCTTCTAGTTGAAAGACCTTTTTTCTTATGGGTTCATAGCCTTCATACATTTTGCCTTCGGCTTTCTCCAGCAAATACTCATAGTTCAATATTTCCTTGAACACATTAAACTCATTACCAAAGCGAACATGAGAATGATGTAAAGTTCTGAAGATATTGGCTATTTTCTTCATGTTTGATGGTCGCTGAATGGTCGCCATATTCAATGTCTCTGCGTTCTTTACAAAGTCTGCAAGTTTGATACCTGTCTCTGAATTGAAGTATCTGATTGGTGGATTTATACCCATCTTGCAAGCTTGTAAGGAATTTTGTTCCTCATTGCTTCGCACCACCATACCTTCTGCACCAATGCCAGGTACACGAAGAACATATTCATATACGCCCTTGGTAACCTTAAAGTTCTTGTTTGACATACCGCCAATCTGACTTATCTTCACCTCATTCTCAATCTGTTCGTTCGGGAAAATAACCTTTAGGTATGAAATCAAGTTTTCGTAATCAAACGGATTTTCCTTTCTGCGAAGCTTAGGATAGATATAGTTGCGAAGCTTATTGAAATCTTCTTCACAATCCACATCTCCCCAAATCAAATTGGTAAACTTGATATAAGGTCTGTCCAAAACATCAGTAGAATCAAACAGCAAGTACTCATAGTTGAGATAAGGATTATTGCTGTTTTTCCACTTGTTCATCATTCGGTCAAAAGAGTGCTTGGAAATCTTGACGATACCCAATAGCTCACCCTCGAAATTACATATCTGATGACGGTCCTTGCTTATCTTGGTGATATATCCACTGCGAGTTTCAACAAAGGCCTCGTCCCCACTACCAGACTCTTCCGTAATGGCAAAGCAATTTTCGTTTTTTGTCTCAGAAAGTTCTTTAAGTACCTTATATTCATAGAATGTATCGCCCTCTACCAACAGGAAATCATCCTTGATATAAGGTGCAGCCATAGCAAGCGAACCCATTGAAGAAGTAAACTTAAAGTCTGGATTCAATACCAGATGAACTATCTCTGATGCGTATCGCTGATATAGTTGAGCTTGCCCCCCTACTACTAAGAGAATATTGTCATAGTTGAGAGCTGTCAAAGCCTCGATGGTTCTATCTATCAAACAAGAATTTTCGTAATAAGGTTTCAAAGGATAAGGTATTTCTGTATCCTTATCCTTCCTGGCCGATAAAATAACCGCAGTTTTCATTAAAGTCCGAAATAAAGTGACATCGTAAAGTATGATTTATTATTGTAAGGATTCAGTACATAACTGGCACTGACTGGTAGCTTGAAGTTACCAAACTTGAATGCCGTGCTATATTTGGCATTGATATTTACCACATTGAATCCACTTTGATTGTTTGTATAAAAACCCTTATTCAAATTGGCTCCTACACATAAAGCGATATTATTATCTTCAGTAAAGGAGTGGGTGTAACCAACCTCAGCATACGAAGAATACATCTGCTTTCCATCAGTATTTTTGTCAGCTCCAAAAATATAGGTAGATACCGTTACCCACAAAGGAACCTTTGTTCCAGCCCATGTCGCGTAAGCCTCAACCCAATGTCCCGTCTCGCGATTGCTCAACTTGAAGTACTGGTCTTTTTCACCAACGGAAGAAGGATAATAGTAATCTGAAACACCAACAGTAAACTCACTGGCAGTATAAGATACACCTAGATCAACTTCCTGATGACTACCATCAATGGCATAACCGCCCATGGCAAATGCATTGAATCCATGCGTATTATAGCCTATCATCGGAAATACCGTAGGAGCTGTTCCATATTCAATACCACGCCACATATATTTTGTGGACAATTCTAAACTCGCAGAGAAAGGAGACTCTTTTATATTTTCTTCTGCGGAAATGACTAAAGGTACAATTGTACACAACAATAACAGTATTATTTTAATTCTGTTCATAACAATTTAACAATTACATTTTACCATCATTTTCTTTAGCCAACTTTATGGCTTTTCTGCAATATTTCAGAGTCATCACTACAAAAGAGCCTCCATAATAGCAGAAGCAATAAAATACAATAATATCAAGCGCATTAAAAATAGCAGCCAACAATATGAATATAGCTAAATAGCCTCCTATTCCCAACCATTCTTCTAGTCTCACCAAAAGACTGGTAGTAGCATTTTCATCTATTCTTTGATCATATTCAACTTGCAAAATACCTTTATCCTGCAACTCTCGTTCACAACTTTTATATTTTTGGTATATCAAGCGCATCATCGTATCAGATGTTGTACCCAATGCTCCCACCAAAATAATCAAGGCGCATCCTGAAGTAACAAACATACCACCATCTGTATAAACAGAATATCCTATACATGCTCCGAGAAAACCCACTAAGATATAGCTGCTGGCCGCATCAGCGAAGGCACCAAAAGGCTGTTTTTTAACACTTCTTGCAATATTACCATCTACGGTATCAGAAAGATACCATATATTTACAAGAATAGCACCTGCAATATGCCACCAATAACCTGGTACAATAAAACAAATGCAAGCAGCAAGTGCAATAAAAATCGAAAAATACGAAACTGTATTTGCTGAAATACCTCTATTAGCACACCATGCCGAAATATAAAAAGAAATTGGTCTAAAAAAATAACGGCACAAATGTACATCCTTCTTTCTTTTCCACTCAGGCATATCTTTCCATAACTCACGCCCTGTGTAATGATCTTTCTTTTCTAACATAATTTTTCCTTTTTAAATTTCCTTTTTAAATGTAAGATATAAAATTGCCAAATATCCTAATAACAAACTAATCAGATATTGATTATACTTTAATGATAACATGATCTCCTTCTTTCCATGTGGCAAATAAGCAGGATCAACATTATTAATAGCCATCTTAATTAAATCGTTATTCTTTATTAATCTCTTCAAATTAATCATACGATTCATAATTGATGTTTTGTTTGAAGGATGTAGCAAATTAAGTTTCATCGCTCTAAATAAACATTCCGATACCATTCCAACAAAAGCATGTTTGAAATCTATATCAGTTTCTATCAATTCCTTTGTACGCGCAAAATATGCATTAATTGTTTGATTATTTATAATATTAATATTTGAAGTATAACTATGCATAACAGAACCCTCATTTATTCTATAGCATCCTACGTCAATATCACACATCATTATTGTCTTAGAATGAATTATAATGTCATAATTAAAAATGGCATCTTCTGCAATTTTTAAGTTTGTATCAAATTTAATCTTGTTTGTCTTAATTGTATGACTATTATAGACACTGCAGTTGACACCCCTTATACCTTCAACCTTGACATCATTTATAAGTTCATCATAATAAGGATAAAGCATATCTATAGCGAACCATCTAAGTTCTTTCCCACTTCTTATAAGTTTGTATGGCTTTAAATGGGAAAGAGGAAGTTTCAATCCTTTATTCACACTAGATCTATTAAAAATATATCGGTCACACTTCACTTCATCTATTGCTTTCAAGAATGTATCAAATGCATTATCACTAAACCAATCATCACTATCTATAAAAATAATCCATTGGCCTTTTGATAATTCTAATCCCTTATTACGAGCAGCACTAACACCTGCATTATTTTGATGAAAGACAATTATTCTTTCATCTTTTGATGCTAATTCCATACATAATGATAAAGTAGAATCTGTAGAACCATCATCCACAAGTATCATTTCCCAATTTTTAAAAGTCTGCCTTTGTACACTACTGACGCATTCTTTTAAATATCTTTCCACATTATAACATGGAGTTATTATAGAAAAAAACGGAGTATCAGTTACCATATATTAAAAATTTATGACCTTATATGGTCGGTTATTTATAAAAGATGCACTCTCGGCAAATCCACTATGATACATATCACCTGTTACAAGAAGATAGAGCTTTTCTGCATCAGCAAGCATCATTAAATCAACAAAGCTTTTCAAATGTGTTTCAAAATGCATATCTTCCGTATAGCTCATATGAACAACCTTACCTGGTATGGTATACACATAATCAAGTTTGTCTACGACATCAAGGAATTTTCGTGAGTCACTTGTTACCAAAACTTTCCCACTTATAAGTTTTTGTTCATGTAACTCTTGGATTTTACCTATAACTTTTGAAATAAGTTGCTTTTGTTTTTGTTCTGGAAGCGTAGGGTAATTACCTTCAAAAAAATCTCCCAATAAATTTTGAAATCGAAGAGTTACAGAAATATACTTATCTCCAATTCTTTTTTTGTTTTTTAAAACAGCATCAGCTAGTGCTTTTGTTGGTTTAAATAATTGATGGAAATATTTGCTATAAATATCAGCATCATATGCATAATGCATATTTGTATAAATATGATATTCTTTATTTGAATTACATTTAATTTTATGAAGCAAATATCTATACATACAATTGGCTTCCTGACTAACAGTTCCTCCATTCTTTCGGAAAGAACAAGGCAACAAAAATGGTTCTGTTCCAACCAAACTATAATTCAAGTCTTTTGGTTGGATTCTCCAATCATACTCATTTGGTTCAAGATAATCATACAACATAAAAGGATGACAAAAATTTGCTTTGAATTTAAAGCCGTTCTTTTTGCAAAATATATAAAGAGAAATTATGCCATGCAAACAATCACCAAGTCCTCCCATTGCCCAACGTCCATCTAACATATATACTACCATAGCTGGATTTTTTGAAAGAGTTCCTTCTTTTTCATATAAAGGTTCAATGAGTTTCTTCTGTTTCATATGATATCTCAATCTAATGAGACCTAAATCATATAAGAGTTTAGCTTTTAATCCCATAAATTAATCATCTAAGAAATTTTTAAAATAATGAATAAAACTCTCAGCAACAGCCTCTTCACTATTGTTTTCTTTAACCTTCTTGCATGAAGTTTTCATTGCTTCATATCCACTCGGCGTTATTTTTGAAACTTTAAGAAGAGCTTGTTTTAGCTCTCCTTGTGGATAAAGAATTGCAGAATACTTATCAAAAGTATCTGCGAAACAGCCATAGTTTGGTGCAATAAGGGGCATACAATAATTAGCAGCGATTAATACTGGTCCCGACTGAGTTGCATCACGATAAGGAAGTATCATAAAATGATGACCTGCTACCAGATTTGGAATCTCATCGCTGCCTAAATATCTATATTGTATGTTATAATGATCCTTAGATTTAATGAGAGGAAGATAAAACTCATTCCATTCTTTGTCGTTACCCTTACCCGCAATTGTTAAATAAATATTTGAAACACCTGATGAAATGATACTTTCAAGAGCCTTAATTAGTAAATCAAGTCCCTTGTAATGCGATATGGTTCCGAAGAACAACAACTTAACCCCTTCTCTTATATCTGGTGTAACCACTGTTGGATGCCCAAAGTCCTTACAACTCATCCCCAAATTTTCCACTTCTTTTCCATACATTTTTTCATATAAGTCTTTTTGATTCTTTGAAAAAACAACATGATGTGGAAAAATCCTTCTAACAAAACTGTTGAACATTCTTTTAACATTTGATCCGATTCCTCTTCTTGAAGAATGAGGTGCTACATCATGCAAGCCCATTATCACTTTGCGTTTCTTGTTGAACAAGAAAAAGCACGCCCAATATGGTTCTGTGTTACAGTGATAAATTAGTTTTGGCTTTATACGCAGAACAGCCTTGTATAAATGATAATAATATGCCCAATTCTTTATACTTCGAATTCTGAAAGTTCTTGTATGAATATGAAGGGCTATTCCATTGTCCTCTGAAAACTTTTTAATTGTTTCAATATTTAAAGAACTATTCTTACTTGGTTCATAAATAATAAACCAATGAACATTAAACTCTCGTGCTAAATAACCCAGAATCGTGACATCGGTCTCTGCGAGAGTTGCCACGTTGAGATATGCTAATGTTGTTTTCATATATTACTATATTTTATTTATCTCGATTATTGTAAATTAAATCTTTTGTATCCAGAAAGAATTTCGACCTGTCTGACAATTCCCCGGTTTCTTTTTCCTATAATTTTAGCTGGCACTCCACCAACAATAGTAAATGATGGCACATCTTTAGTTACAACAGCACCAGCGCAAACTACGGCACCTTCTCCAATTGTAATTCCTTTCAGTATAGTTGCGTTAGAACCAATCCAGACATGATCATTTATTTTTGTTGGCTGATGGTCTGCCCTAAAATAAGGGTCATTAACATCATGACCACCTGTTAATATCAATGAACGGAAACTAATACTAACATCATTTCCAATAGTCAATCCACCAGCAGCATCAAGAAACACATCGTTTAAAATATTACAATTGCTACCAATCACTAAGTTCTTGGGGATTCTGATATGAGTTCCAATATAAAGTCTCGTTCCTCGCCCTATCTTTACACGACATAATCGAAACAATAAATTTCGAAAATCATGTAAGGGAAGATAGGTAATTACCCTGTTGATGAGAAAAGACTCAAATATACAATAAAAATACTTTATTACTTTTACCATAACCGTTAAGAATTAAATACGTCCATCCATATCTTTGCTATATTTTCAACAGAAAATTGTCTGGCTTTTGCTATACAAGCTTCACGTAAATTTTCTTTCTCACCTTCTGTTTTCTTACAAAAATCAACCACTGATTTTACATATTCATCTTCATTAAAAGGCGGTACTGTAAAACCATTTTGACCATTAATAATTAAATCAGACAATGCGGCAAAAGAATCAAAAGCAAATGGAACACACCCACATTGCATCGACTCAGCCAAAACCATAGGAAATCCTTCATAATTGCTAACCATACAAAACGCATCCGCTTTTTTATAATATTCATTTGGATTTTGAAAGCCATGAAAATAAATACGCTGGAGCTTCATATTCTTTGCCTTACTTTCATAATGTTCTCTTTCTTCTCCGCCCCCAACAATTTCCAATCGGTAATCAGGAAGTAAGGTTTGCAGTTTACTCCATATATCCAATAATGAATAAAAACGCTTCTGCCCGGTATTAATTCTTCCTACATACAAAATAGACTTATCCTTTAACTTAAACCCATTGTTTTCGACAAATTTCGAATCAAAAATTATAGGATTGGCAATTGCCATAACATTCTTATCATCAATAGAACAAAAAGACTTTAAGTCATGTCTGAACTTATCAGATAGTAATACGACTTTCATCCCATTCTTGTTTATTCTATCAAATATGCCTTTAAATCTAATTCTGTAACGTATTATTTTTGATAAATTGCTAATCCATGTACCTTTTAAAAAAGATGGTAGGAAAGACATATCTTGATACATTATTTTTGACGGAACATTGTGAATATGAAAATAGACATGTAACTGATTCTGTCGAGAAAAATAATCAAAGACCTCCAAATTTGGATAGGGACAAATTACAATATTTATCTCCTTATCATGAATAATTTCTGCCCACTTTCTTCTATACTCTTGGTCTTTCATTAGAATGTCTCCAAGATAATAGCATTCCGTATATACAGAAGATACATCATAAGCAGATTTCACATTATAAGTAGCATAAACATTACAGCCATAAGTTCGTAATGTTGGCACAAGATTATGATATACACGTTCCACACCACCTGTTGTAGGATCGATGGCATTGGAAAAAGGTATTAAGACATTAAAATTTGACATACTTATTCATGAGATTTACAAAACATTTGAATTGATTCTCTGGAGAGAATAGTTCAGCCCTATCAGAAGCAGCCTGTGACATTGCTTTTATTCTTTCCTCATCCTTGCAAAGCATCACATAACTATTGGCCAAGTTCTCGGATAAAGCAGTATTATTAGGTACTATTACAGCACATTTGTCGTCAACAATTTCAGGCATACCTCCAGAATTTGTTACCACTACAGGCTTTCCACTTGTTATGCCCTCCAAACAAGTTAGTGCAAATGGCTCTTCCCAAGTAGATGGAAAAGAACAGATGTCTGCAACTTGATAATACTTGTACATATCCTCATATTTCACATAGCCTGTGAATTTTACTTTATCACTTAATTTCTCGATAATAGGTTTTAATGAGTCAATAAAAGGGCTTGAAACATTGCTTGAAAAAATATGACTACCAACTATCAATAACTTTATCCGAGGATAATCTTTACATTTTTCAACAGCCAACAACAATTCTTTTACTCCCTTGTATTCTCTCAATCTCCCCGAAAACATGACAATGAAATCATTGGCAGCAAAGCCCAAGTTCTTTCTAATTACTATTTTTTCCTCATTGGTTAATCTTTTCTTGAAATTCTCGAAAGGGATAGAATTATATAATAGCTCTATATTGCTGCTATATTTTCCTTCTTCAGCACAAAGAACATCACAAATATACTTAGAAATTCCCAAATACAAATCGGTACTTTTTGCACATTGAATTCCAAATTTTCCCAAAGGGCGAGTAGGAGTATTATGGATTCTCTGTATTACAGGCAATCTTGTTTTTTTCTTTAAATAACAGGCATCAAGACTACTTCCCTCTAATAAAATCGCTGCATATTCATTCGGGGCTTTCTTTACGTTCTTAACAATTTGGCGATGCAAAGGATAAGAATGATAGTATCCAAATGTACGGTTATAAACAGCATTAGCAATTTTATTAATAACATACTTTATTGAAAATGCAATACCTGATGTTTTCACAAAACAAAAAGATGCATATTTATATCTTTTCGATTGCTCCTCAGCCTCACAATCATATATTGAATAAACTTCAAACCGAAACTTACCAAATCTTTCGTTTTCATCAATCAAGAGATTGATAAGAGTCTCTATCGCGCCTCCTTTCACTGCAGGAAGAGGTAAATTTCCATTATTTACTACAACTATTTTTTTCATAACTATATACGGTTATTAAATAAAGAACCATTCCTTGTATCAAGAAACAACCTTGTCGAACAAACTCTGCTGAGGTAAATCCACAAGCAAAGAGGTAACCAAACCACACTGACAAATACACTTTGTCTTTGGGAAGTTTTGAAAAGAAAGCTTTAATTGGATACCAAATCATAGAAACAAGACTTAGAACACCCATCATCCAACTCATACCCAAGATACCCCAATCATAATAATGAAGGCCAAAATCTTCGAGTCGCGCATAATAAAGAGCATAAGCACTCTTCGAGCTACGATCAGGTATTCCCGAGCCTAAAAACATCTCTAAGAAATTTTGGAAGTGTTCTTGGTAATAATAGAAGAGTGTTGTATAGCGAATATAATCCTTGTTTCCGAAGTCTTGATCATTATCTTGACGTTCCATCATAAAGCCAAAGATGTCTTGTCCAAACTGCGTAAGCGAAAACAGCCATAAAACAAGGAATAAAAAAGCAAAACCTAATAATAACTTATAGGAAAAACCATAGTTCCTCACAACCATAACATATGAAAACACCAAGACAAAAGCCAACAATGTGCGGAATCCAAAAAGGAGTATTACCACTAAACCTAAGACGAAAAAAGGTAGGTATTCCTTCTTTCCAACTAATATTTTATTTAGTGAAAGAAAAACTCCAAGACCTGCAAGACTCATTCCGACCATTCTTACACGTCTCAGCAATATTGGTAAGTTCATATTGATATGCTCATCCACCTTGACCCAAATTTCTTTTGGTAAAACCATTATTTGATAGATATAGCATATACTGAATATAAGAAACATCCAAAAAATAACTTTTTCAACCAGTTTCGGTTCTATCTTAAAATGGTGCAATACAAAAAATATACAGATTGCAGCATAAGTGCAATAGCCACTCATGGAAGATATTATGCTTTGTTGATGAAAAAGCCAACACGACACCATACTTAAAACCATACTTATCATTAATAAGGACAAAGGCTTTGTAAAAGGTGTTACATCTTTATAGCCCACCAAAAAGAATATAAAATAGAGTGGGAAAAATATCCTCGAAAAAGGGAACAGACCAAAGAAGCCTTCACATAGATACAATGCGATAAATAACATTGGTATCAATGGGAAACTTCGATAACAACAAATTTTACTCATTGAATTTTAAAAACGTTTTTGATTGATGCAACATTTTATCTAAATTGAATGCTTTTCGAGGCAGGCAGACAAAATCTTTTGCTTTGCTTTGTCGAGCGATTGTAGAATTTTCAATACCTAATGTATTCATCAAATCCAAAGCACGGTAATCGCCTGGAGTACCAAACATCATTGTAACGAATGGTTTTTCAAACATTACAGAAAAAGCTGTACCATGAAATGAGGTCGTAACGACCATCTTTGCATTAACAAAAGCACCAACAAACTCTTGAGGTGACAATGAGACATAACGTTCTGAATTAGGGAAGAACTCAGCTTCTGCTGTTATTTCTTTAACACAACAATGATGAGCTGCAGCCAACTCGTGTGCATAACGCAACACGTTGGCATCTCTTTTCACTTGGTAAACCAAAATATACGGTTCATCGTTAAATGGCTTAACCGAAAAGTCCTTCCATTGCTCAGGTGTCAATAGGAATATCGGATCTAAGACCTGCTCTATTTTTCTGCCTGTCAGGCTAGACAACTGTTTTTGAAATATTGATTCCCTGACAGATATGCGCTCAAAATTATTAAAAATGCCTTTGTACTCCTCGATAGCATTCTGCTTTGGCGTTATCTCTGCACTTGCTGCATAAGATATAAATTTTGCATCAGTCTTAATTTGACCAGTGTAAAATGGATCAAATCCTCTTGTTATATACGGATTCCATACTTGATCACTTCCAGAAACCAAATAATCATAATTGCATATTTCTGTATCTTTTGATGTATATGTCTTTGAAGAGGTAGGCAAGGCATCTATGAATTTCTCAAAAACTTTAGCTCGTTTATATCTTAAAAATATAAAAGGAAGTATTTTAAGGAGAAATTTAATTTTACCTTTGACAGACATTCTTTTGATACGTCCCCAAGGAATTGTACCATGCGCTCCCTCTATCGCTTCTGGTCTATAATCGACGATTTCAGCTTCAAGACCACAATTGATTAAATAGGTTACAAGTGCATAAGCTTGCAACACCGCTCCATAATTATGTGCTCTATGAAATGTTAATATACCTATTTTCATCTCAATGAAAGTTTACGGGTTATTTTATCTTTTAAAATTTTCATTTTATATCTCCATCCTACATTTCCATATCTCGTCAACACATACAGATATCCTTTGTTCTTGTAGTCATCTTCAAACTTTTGGCGCAACGGATTGGCAGGTGTTGGATGAATCAAATTTGGTTGCAAAACTTGAGATGTTTCTACTTCTAAAAGATCCAGTTCACTTTCTGATCCAGAAAGCAATCGTTTGCCTTTCTCTGTATTAACAATTACCAAAGAAACTCCCTTATTGTCCGAATTAAAGGCAGGAGCAACATTCTCTATTCCCCAAAAATCACCAATCGAAATATCTGATGGTCTAGTCATATTGCAGAATTTACATTCTGCACAAGAATGACGAACACTTAAACCGTTATTAAAAAAATAGCGGTGACCAAAATCCGTCAAAGAAGTACCATCTGCAAAAGTAAATTTTTCCAAATGAGTAGAATACCAGCCATGAGTCTTATCACGAAAATCGGTTTTTACAATACGCTTTTTATGCTTTTTCTCTTGATAATCTAGATAATCCCTCCAAAGATACGGAGACGGCACCGCATGACACACTATATCTACCAAGAATAATTGCTCCTGCAATCTCTTAGGAATAAATGAATGGAGTCCAGCCGTTTGACATGGTGTACCAGAAAACAATACCATTCGACCTGCCTTCAAATCATCTTTGACCATTTTAAATATGCCAGTCAAGTCACTTTGAACATACTTACTCCCCTTAAATTCATTGCGTTCCTCTTTTGTTGTAGCTCGCTTGTGAACTACCCGAAAGTGATCAGTATAACCTGCACCATACACAACACCTCCATTATCTAATATATAATTAGAAATAGCAATGAAAGCTGCACCGCTACGACTGGTCTCCACCTCATTCATATCCTTATGGCGAGCACCATAAGCCAAAGGATTATCAAGATTCAAACTGGTGTCATAATTGTCATTAAAGGCACATACCTTCTCACACAAGCCACAATCCACACACCTCCCCTTATCCACTTCCGGATAAAGGAAGCCAAGCGCATCTGGCTTCATCGTTATTGCATCATGATTGCAGATGCTGGCACAAGCCGTACATCCACAACAATCAGCAGGATTCTTTATTTCTATCATTTTATTAATTTGAATTTTCTTATTAGTACAGTAATATTCTCTTTATATAATACAAATTACTTCTTCACTTTTTGTATTACCTTATGAACTTTATCTATTACAAATGCCCTCTCATTCTTCGTACATCCTACATAAAACTCCACAACACATGTACAAGCCATTGCCATCATTGTAATCAGTACAAATGACAGGAATGATTCTTGCATATAGTAAGAAAGCAAACCTGGAACAACAAAAGCAAGTATTGCTACTCCAAGTACATTCAAATATACCTTCTTCATATATTGGATAGAAGAAAGACCTATCAATCCTCGCAACATATATAGGCGAGCAGCCAAGCAGCACTGTGATATGATGATAGCCACTATTAATACACTTTCTGGCATGGCACCCAAGCGAAGGCATATATATGATACTGGTAGATTCATCATTTGCAATCCTCCCACCACAATCTGATAGTTTTTTATCTTTCCAGTTGCCAACATGACTGTAATCAATGGATTGGAAATGGATTCACACATGGCAAAGATCAATATCAACTGCACAAATAATACTGCATGTTCTGGAACCAACTTCAGCCATATCACTAATATATAATGTGTATTAAGCAATACTGGCAAGGATAGCAACAGCAGCATATAGAAAGAGAGACGTGCGCCTTGGAATATCAAGGTCATCATGTAATCTCTATCTCCCGATGCATAAGACTTGGTAATTTGGGGATTGACAGCCGTCATGAAGTTCTGTACAAATCCAGTGATGGCATTATTCACTTGATTAGCGATTCCTCTGGCAGCATTCACGGAAGGTCCAAAGAACATATTGATGACCACATTACCACCTTGGTCTCTCAATACCGCTGATGCCGCACCGATGAAGTTCCATCCTGCGAATCCAAACATTTTCATCAAAATCTCCTTGTCCCAATGGAAATGGTAAGTACATTCTGCAAAATGCTTTTTGCAATAATGACCGTAAGTGAATCTAATGACCAAACCTACCACACACATCAAGATGGCATAGAATACCAATCTATCTATTGGCGAAACCATAATCAAGAAAGCTATCGCCAACTTACCTACTGCCTCCAAGATGCTGATATAGGCAAATGCCGACATCTTCTCATGTGCAATGATGGCTGCATTATAAGGCACGCTTATCAAACCAATGACGAAGGTTACGATAGAGAATTGCAGCACCCAGTTGGCAGCCGTCATTCTTTCTGCTGGTATCGTCATCTTGGCATTCAGGAACCATACGCCCACCGACTCTATCAGCACCACGATAATCAATGACAGCAAAAGTTGTATTGTCACCGAGGCTGAGAAAATCTTATTGAGTTTGCTTTGGTCTCCCTTTCCTAATTCATATGTGATAAATCGGCTTATGGCCGCCGACAGCGATCCAGATATGACGGTAAACATCGCCACTACGCCACCTACCACATTATAGATACCAAAGTCCTCTACTCCCAACGCATTCAATATGACTCGGCTCGTGTACAGTGAGACCACCATCATAAAGAGCATTCGGAAGTAAAGAAGTAACGTATTCTTAGCTATTCTTTTATTATTATCTGATGTTTGGTTTGACATTTATTATTCTTCAATATTTATTTTAAAGACATATTTTTCCGTTATTCTCACAAATTATTTCATACTAAACATTCAACAAATGAAACAACTATATCAATATCAGTTTTATATTATTTTTCCGTTTCTTTATTTAAGAAAGGCAGGCTCCATACCAAGAGCCGAAAAGTAGCTTAATAAAATAAGCTCCAAGCATTTCACCTGCCATAATTATTTCCTGCTTAAAATTCTAAATTCTTTCTTAATGTTTCGTCTGTTTCGCTGAGGATTGAAAGCAGATACTTGCCATAGTCGTTCTTCAACATGGGCTGAGCATTCTCTCTCAATTGTTCTGCGGTAATCCAACCCTGGCGGTATGCGATTCCTTCCAAGCAAGCTACCTTCAAACCCTGTCGCTTCTCCAGGACTTCAATAAAGGTGGATGCTTCAGAAAGAGAATCATGAGTTCCGGTATCGAGCCAGGCAAATCCTCTTGCCATGGTCTGTACCTTCAGCTGCTTATCCTTCAGGAACTCCTGATTAACAGTGGTAATTTCCAACTCTCCACGAGCGGATGGCTTGATATGCTTAGCTACTTCTACCACCTTGTTAGGATAGAAGTATAAGCCTACCACAGCATAGTTGCTCTTTGGATGCTGAGGCTTCTCTTCGATACTCAGGCAATTGCCTTGCTCATCAAACTCTGCCACGCCATATCGTTCAGGATAGCTTACCCGATAGCCAAAAACGGTAGCCTTGTTGTTCTGCTCTGCATCTACTACTGCTTGATGCAACATCTGGTTCAAACCAGCACCATAGAAGATATTATCGCCAAGTACGAGGCAAGCAGCCTCATCGCCAATGAATTTCTCACCGATAATGAAGGCTTGGGCTAAGCCATCTGGTGATGGCTGCTCTGCATACTCAAACTTCACACCTAACTGGCTTCCATCGCCTAAAAGGCGTTTGAAGTCTGGCAAATCGAATGGTGTTGAAATAATGAGTATCTCACGGATACCAGCCAACATCAATACTGATATTGGGTAATATATCATCGGTTTATCGAAGATTGGTATCAGCTGCTTGCTGATACCCTTTGTGATAGGATACAAACGTGTACCGCTACCACCTGCTAATACTATTCCTTTCATCCTTTATTAAATGTTGAATGTTAAGTGTTAAATGTTGAATTGCTGGAATAAGATTGCTACTCATACAAGTTTACATTGATATCGAACGGACTATCGAAGTCCTTCAGTATCGCATGCTTTGTATCTTTCTCAGAGAGATTGGCATGTTCTGTAGGAATCTTCCAATCGATACCGAGGGTATCATCGAGGATACTGATACCTCCATCAGCCTCTGGGTGATAGAAGTTATCACACTTGTATTGGAAGACTGCTGTTTCCGAGAGAACAGCGAAACCATGAGCAAAACCCTTTGGGATGAAGAACTGACGATGATTGTCTTCTGTCAGTTCTACAGCTACATGCTTGCCATAAGTAGGAGAGCCTTTACGAATATCTACAGCTACATCGAGGACTCTACCCTTGACGCAGCGTACCAGCTTGCTCTGGGTATATGGTGGGCGTTGGAAGTGCAAGCCTCGCATGACGCCATAGCTGCTCATGGACTCGTTGTCCTGACAGAAGTGAACACTGTGTCCCAGGATTGGGGCAACCTTTTCTTCAAACTCTCGCTCGCTGAAACTCTCGAAAAAGTAGCCACGAGCATCACGGAAGAGGCGTGGCTCAATAATGAGTACGCCATCTATATTGGTTTTGATTATATTCATTGTTATTTTATTTTCCAAACTCTTTAATTCTCTGCTCCTCTTTCAATGAGCAAACAAGCAGTTGCCCATTCTTCTCGGCTACGATATAGCCATCCAAGCCTTGAACTACCACCTTGCTCTCATCGGCTGCATGAACCACGCAGTCTTTGCATTCATACAAGCGGATGTCCTTGCCTACTTTGGCATTGCCATCCTCATCTTGTGGTAGCAAGGTACGGAGGCTGCCCCAGCTGCCTAAGTCGCTCCAGCCGAACTCGGCTGGCAGGGTATAGATTTCCTTCGACTTCTCCATCACGGCATAGTCAATGCTTATCTTCTCACAGGTAGGGAAGAGTTTGCCGACCACCTCTTTCTCCTGTTCAGTATAGAAAGAAGGTGCCATCTCGTCCATGATGCTGGCAAGCTGAGGCTGGAAGGTGCGGATTGCCTTGCTGATGGTATCAATGTTCCATACAAAGATTCCGGCATTCCAATAGTAATTGCCAGCGGCAAGGTATTGCTCGGCTGTCTCCAGATTTGGCTTTTCCTTGAAAGCCTCAACCTTATAGATTTCATCTACGGATGTTGGCTCTGCTGCGGCGATATAGCCATAGCCTGTTTCTGGGCGGCTTGGCTTGATACCGATGGTAACGATGGCGTTCTTATCGGAAGTATAGCTCAATGCCTTGCTGAGCACTCGCTGATACTCCGAGGTATTGATGACGAGGGCATCGGATGGTGTCACCACGATGTTGGCATCAGGATGATTCTTCTGGATCTTCCAGCAGGCATAAGCAATACATGGAGCGGTATTGCGAGCCTCCGGCTCTGCTAATATGTTATCTACTGGCATGTCAGGAATTTGCTCCTTGACAATGCTGATATATTTTTCGTTTGTCACTACCCACATGTTCTCGACAGGACAGATTGGCTTCAATCTATCTACTGTCAATTGAATGAGGGAACGGCCGACTCCCATCACATCAATGAACTGCTTTGGGTAATCGGGGGTTGACATAGGCCAGAAGCGGCTACCTACGCCACCAGCCATGATTATGATTTGTATGTTGTTGAAATTTCTCATATAGCGAATATATCGAGATTCATCATCATAACAAGCATTCAACAGCAAAGAAGCTATATATCTTCTCAATTAGCTTATTATTATCTGATTTTTGAAATGACACTTATTTATTCTTTTCAATTGATAAAAAAACTTATTTCTATCATTCTCCCAAATTGTATCATCTACAACCTACAGCAAATGATAGAACTCTATTGTCAGAAATGGGAATACTAATCAAAACATAATTCAAATTGAACCCCTCGTTTTTTATTGGACATATACAACCAGATACTATAGTCCAAAGCTCTTCTTGATATTTGCATCATATCTGCGGCATATTCAACTATCTGTTTAGCTTCCTTATAATTTTTATAAATGATTCCTGCATCCGACACGAATTTATATACATGCCTATCGACTGCAACACTTTCTACACCCAGAAGTTTCAACAAATAATCATAAGTTTTATCTCCAATACCCCTAATGCTCTTGAACTTATCGGAATTTGATTTGCTATTTACCAGATAAAGCTTTAATTGATAAGTATCTTGAATGCCCTGAGCCTTACAAAACTCTAAGATTCGAATCATCCTAATTTGCTTTTCACAATCATGCCAATCGAGGACTGTTTCTATAGAATGCTTTTGTAATACAGCTGAAAATCTGTTTATGGTATAGGCTACAGGATATTCGTTTAACACCTTATAGACCCTCGGGGCTACAACATGCTGATAGTTTAAACCAGCTTGTAACACGACATCCGTAAGCAATGCACCTATATGATTTCTATAGGGGCAATCTGGAGCTGCAATCAGTTGGAAACCTCGTGCATTACCTATATATGTGATAAGGTTACGAACCTTAATGGCTAAAGGTTTATCCATGGTTTATAGACTCTAAACTAAGTTCCTTTAATGCATTTAATCTATCCACACAATTAGGACATGCCCCGCAAGGAATATCCGGAGAAGCCTGACATGAAAAAGTTGCCCCAATAGGTGCCTTTAGCTCTATACCTAATTTCGCAACTTCATATTTTGAGAGGTTTCGGAAAGGCATCTCTATCTTAACAGATCCATACTCAGACAATAGTCCTTCCAGCTTATCAAAGAATGCTGAAGAACAATCTATTTCTTTTGCATGATTACTATTAATGAAAGCTGCATATACCTTGTTTAATCCCAGAGTTTGGGCAAAAGAGGCTGCAACTGTCATCAACAGCACATTACGATAAGGTATATATAAATCTTCTGCCTTTATATCATCTTTCCACAAATCAACAGGACGAATGAATTTGGACTTTGAATACTTGAAGATTGATGATATATCTATTGTTTCTATTTTGTCTTTGTATTGTTCTGGAATAACTTTTAAAAGCGTATCAAACTCTTTACTGGCGCAATGCTGGCCATAGTTGATGAAAAGTGGAACAAACTCCACATTCTGAGCAACAAACTGATACATCAAAGTTGTTGAATCCAATCCCCCTGATACCAAGACAACTCCCTTAGTTAGTTCTGTTTTCATAATTTTGAAGCATATTTAAATAGTTCTGAAATTATTTGGTCTGCAGATGTAGACACTACATTCGGAATTTCCGTCAGCATACAATTTTCTGCAATAGAGTAAGGATCATATACTAACACCGGCATTCCTTTTTCTGCTGCAACCCCAATCTCAATCAATGTTCCAGGATCATTATACAAAAGAACAGCAAGCATCATCTGGCAAGAATCTATCAATGCCATGTCTGATTGAAACAGTTTCTGCCTCTCTGCCTTGCCAGCTTCTTTCGACATTTGACCATTTTCCTTAATGGGTCTTCGTGGTGTAAAATTATGATATTCTAAAGCCTGACATATAAAGTCTATTGGTTTAGTATCAACAAAGTCAAAATCTGGAGCAGCAATATAGATATTGATTCCCTTTCTGACATCCCATGGCAACAAAACTCCATTATGCTTTTGCTTATCTTCTATCGGTAAGTTCAGGTAATGTAGAGCCATAGCCTTAAATTCATCTATGAAAGTAGTCTGTGCATATTCCGCAGCTATATAAGAAGCGTTGAGCAGGTTGTGCTCAAAGGGTGAGCGTTGGTCATATATTGCGACAATCGTATCAAAGACATCTCCAACTCCTACAGAATGCACGACGGGAACTGTCATAGATGGTGTTGAAACTATCTTCTTCAAAGCATAATCATAAGCTCTACTACCACCTCTATTTTCTTTCATTACAAATTGCTCACAACTATTCTGACAGTCATTTACCAATGAATCGATATCGGAATAGTCATTCTTGAACAAAGTAGAAGAAGTTGAGAGAAAAAGGGTTCGAAAATGAGTCTCTCCCAAGTCGGCTATATGCTTTACATCATTCGTTACATCCAGGTAGTATTGAGCATGTGTATTATGTCTCATTACCATAGACATATCGAAATCACCAGCGAACAACAAGATCTTTTCAAACTTGTCAAGCTTAGCTAATTGTGAATCATCGTAAACTACCTCTACGTTTTCATTCAACAAAAAGTTATAACCTTGGTCACCAACCTCCTGGACCTCCTGAATCAAGACCGTATTGGGTGAATTTGTTACATTCCCCAGTTTTATAACCTCTGTACATCCTATCTCTTTCAGATAATGCTCTATATGACTATCTAAATAAGAAGGAGCAAAATATGCAACGCTATATTCTTCGCCAACTGCATACATACCTCTGGCAGCATGTACTATTCCCCCTAATCTCATCTTTATCAGAGGTGTTACTGCAGACTTTAATGTAACATCATTAAAGATATAGCCTAGTATACAGAACTTACTCATACTGCACTTGGAGTGATATCAACTATAACTGTATTGATAGGAGTCGTACTAACATTGGAAACAACGCCAGTATAAGTGAAGCCTTTCACAATACAGTTGCGCAAGTAATTGTATTTCGTTGGTAAATAACCAATAATGAGCCCCTCATTGCTTTTCACTACCAATCTGACCTTGAAGTCAACATAGACTTCTGTACCAACAGCTGGGAGCATCCCCTTTTTACAGTAATACTCACAAGCATCAACATCTTCAATAAGAGTTGAAAACGCAAGAGCGCACTTGTCTTCAGAATCGTCTGCTCCAGTAATGCCTTTTATTGCTCTTGGAAAATTTTTGTAATCACTAAAATTACCAGTTCCAGTACTTCCCATAATTGTTTATATTTAAATGAATACTAATATCGTTATTGTCTCCTCATCAACCTAGCTGCAAATTCAAAGAAATCTGCAACGTTCTTGAAATTATCAAACTGATGGCAATACATACTTGCATAAGGCTCAGGGACACGACTTCGTATGTTAGCCTTTATCATATTGGCGAATGCTTCCTTGCCTATGGCTCGGAAAAGTTCATTATATTCATGCTCACTCTTTTTATACTAAATGTGTCGGAATTGAATAATTTCCACTACGTTTACTTTGTTCTTGCTTCTTGATATTATCCGCAAACTCTCTAACCTTATTGCATATCCACATATAGGCTGTAGTTCCTTCACTATAGTCAGCCTCAGCAAACATGTCAATTCGGTCATCTTCACGAAGTTTCTCTACCTGTGCAAAAGCCCTCTCATCTCCTTTAGGATAAATGGCAAATGTTGCTCCACCCCTTCCTTTAACTACAGAGAATGCAGGAATATCGCTAGGGCCATCTGCTATATATATCATATTGTGGAAATCAACACGGCGCAACTCATCTGGAAGCTTAGAATTTACAGTAATATCCTTCTCTTTGTTTACACCTTTGTTAATCTCAAAGATTGCTTTTGTCTTAGTGGAGTTATCCATGGTAAAACCAATCTCATTGATAATCTTATGCTCTTCATCTTCGATTAATTCACATCCCCAAATATTCTCCACATAATTCATCAACTCCGTGCCTCGAATCACCTCAGCAAAGCCTGTACTCACAATGTAATGCTCTACCTTAATATTATACTCCTCACATACAGGGTCATTTTTCAACATCTCCTTCGTATGTTTGAATATCGCAGGAATTCCAGCATAAAAGTTCTGACGTTCGCCATAACTCTTTAGCTTGGCATTGTTCAATCCTTCAAACTTTCCAGACTGGGCATATCTGATAAACTGATTGAGATAAATGGTATCAGGATTCACCTTTACATGCTGCTCCTTCATATATTTCTTAGGCAAAGCATTTACCTCAGTCCAAAACTCATGGGGATTGACATTATAGTCTTTAAAAATCGGATCCTGCATATACCCATCGATAAGAGTTTTGTCAAAATCCCATATGATAGCTATGATATTCTTCATTATTCTATTCTCCTAGTTTTTTGTATGCAATAACGACTTCTAAAATCTGATTTTCTACACTTTTCCTTGCCTCTCTTGCACAAACTTTCATTGAAATCACACAAAAGAACGCAAGCATTGCATGCAAGCAAATATTAGAGTCATCAAACCAGCACAAAATTACAGAAAAGACAAATGTCAACAAGGAGGTGAAAATCAGGCCTTCATATACAGCCTGCATCACCCATTGACGAAATAAATATGGATAAAACTTTCCATGTATATCTTTTTGTTTAATCACTAACCACATCATGCTATAAGCTTTTCTACCAGTAGGTAGTATTTCTGTAATCTGAAATTCCCTTAATGCAGACTCAAAGAGTTTTTTAAAAGATTTCACTCCTCTTTTCTTAAAGTATTTTCTTGGTTCTCCCTCACTATCAAATACACAGAACGTCCGTAACCTCTTACCTATAGAAAATGACAATAAGCCACTTATGTATATTAAGACCAATGAAAAAACTATCAGTTCCCAAAGAGGAAGCTCTATCGTTTTATAGAATCCTTCCTGTACGAAGTATACGATTGAACAATAAGTAGCAAAACCAGAAATGAAGTAAGAGAAATCAAAGAAGTTCAATCCCTCTGACAATTTATCTATAATACCTTGAACACTATTTTCCATCTGTTATACCTGCATTTTAGTCATCATGTTGACAAAAACATTGTTCTTTTGTCATTCTTCTTATAGAATTCAACCATTCCATCACTGAACGAGGAGAGTTGTCATTTGTCTCCTCTTTCTCCATTGCTAAAGCCATCAAAGAATATTCCCGCTCCAAAGAAGTGGCAAAGACACCTGCATCATCGGTATTAATAGATACACAAATATCATGATGAGGGTATAGAGTATTTAAACCACGATTATAAAACTTAACAATTGGATGTTGATCATAACGTTCCATTTCTCCTATCTTGAAATTGGAAGAAGGATTGCATTCGATTGATACATGCAAATGCTCCAATTTGCATAAGAACTGTTCTTGAACTTGAGTAATCAATGATATAAAATCATCACGATACTGAGGTTTTATCCTCAGCACTTCACCCTCACTACCAACCTTTCGTACCTGCTTATGATAATGATAAAGGTAAAATAAATATAGAGCATCAGAATTACCATGAGCATCATCAATTTCTATACCATGATTTTGAGCTACAGAAAACCAACAATCCATATACTCTTTCGAAGCATCTCTTTCTAGTGCGATTTTACCATTATGGGCATCCAAATGATAAATAGCAGGATCATCACCTCTCAACAACCATGACTGGTAATAAGTAAAAATATCTACATCCTCGTGTATTGCATTGAAAAAGACCTGCATAAAATACAAATGATATAGTTCTTTCAAGTATGACAAAACCTTATTAGAGGCACCCAATCTTGCACCTTGTACATATAACCAAGCCACATTATCTAGGAGAACTTGCTTGGTAGCATTAATCCTAAAATTTCGCTTCTGATAATAAGAATTAGCATCTGTACCCAACACCAAAGCATGTCCAAGTCTTGCCCCATTACGGAAGTGCATGAACTTTAAAACTTCATCTACAGCCCTTATCCCATCCACAATATCATAGAAATCCTCACCAACATGGTATGTCAAGCCCAAATCATTATTAGATGTATCATCATTGACTTGCTTTGCAGAATTCAAACCCAAGTATCTAAATGCTTGCGCAAACACCTCAGGACGACAGAATATCTCTGAATTTGCAGCATCGATGCCAACCAATCGTTTCCGTACAAAAGGACTATGATTTCTAAGTGCATAAATAGCCTTGGCTTGTGTGGCTACCTCTTGACGCAAATGAACATGTCTTGGCTGCAACTCAAACTGTGTTGCTCCTCCATTATCGCAGACATCACATTTTTCATTTTTCTTGATGAAATGAAAGATGTAATAGAAATTTGCTGCATCGATAGCATGATTTCGATCAAACACCTTATCGGTTATGAAAGAATCCTTTTTCTTGATGGCTAGATAATCTTGTACCATGGTTTTCTTTGGAGCAATTCGCACCTCCATGTATCTTTTCTTTGTAGAATCAGACATAAAGGAACCAACAGCCATTTGAGACAACAATCGCTCATAAAGAGATAGCCCATTATAAAGAAATTGATCTTTTCGATCTTGATATAAAGAAAAATTCGCAAAACCATTTACGGTATTGATTTGTACCAATTCTTTTCTCAGTTCCTCTTTTATCAAGAGATAAATATAAAACAAAGTTGTCTTTCTGTCAAGATAATACTCACCAGAATAAATCTTACGAAAGATTCGATACATGAATTTTCTTTCACCTCCCAAAACCGAAAAGATATTATCATCTTTACCAGTAATAGCATAATCTGGAATATACTTTACCGAACTTAATTTATCCTCATATCTACGCCCATATTGTTGGCTCACAATATCTATGGCATTTTGAATTTCTTGCTCATACATCAATGTCTGAATTAAGCTACCACTAGATAGAATGTCTGAGATATTAGACAACAGACTAATTTTCTCAGTCTTATTATCGTTAATAATATCCACATAAAGATATACCCTTATTGCGGCAGCCATCATAACCTTCATATAAAGAGACTTTGAATTATGATTAAAACGATAATTTGCATCAAAAGAGAGTCTTAAAGAATCTAGCTTTGCAAAATTAACTTCATGCCCACATATATGATTCATCAAGTTCATCCAGTTGAGTTCAAAATTCAAAGAAGAGCCATTAAGATGGGCGTGTAAATCCATCATCTCATGCCTAAACATTTGATTTAACTCTGTAGAATCATGTCCAATATAAGGAGCCCAATCAAAGTGATTTGTTTTTTGTTGGTTTTTCAAATCATAAGCTGCCAAATATGATGTAAGCAAAAGATCTTCTCCAAAATCACGAGTTACCTCATGCCAAGAAAACAGCTCTTGATACTTGCATATCGGCAGATGATGCTTGAGATACACTTTGTTGTGGCTAAAATGCAATAGTACATTAAAGACATTAGATTCCTTGCAATACAACAACTCATGCACGCATGTATCCTCCTTAGACCATTTATCAGAAAGAACATGATAAAGGACTTCTGCTTGATCTAATGTATGTGCCATATTCACCCGAACCATTTGCTGACAAAAGATTCTTTCATCAACAAAACGCCCAATGCCTACATATTTGACTCTTTTATCCAAATAGGCATCTATGACATCCTCACTCCTCGTTTCCTCAAATAAGACCTTCAATACTTGATTAAGAGTCTCCATAATTATATATATTATGAATGCTTGGAATTTAGAGTATGACTTTCAGTGGCATCCGATGGAGCTATAGACTCACGATTAAATATAGCACAAAAATCTGTATCTATATTATCTTCTTTCAACAGCTCGAAAATTTTCTTCAAAAAGGCAAAAGAAATTTTATGATGGTCATTAGAGCCACTTTCTTTTTCATAAGTATCAATCTTATATTCCGAACACTTCTTGAAGAAATCCGCCAATGTCAATCTATCAGAATTTGAATGATCCAAGTTAGCTTGAGAAATGCTTTCTATAAAATCCAATAATATCTCAGAATTTCTAAAAGAGCAGCAGGATAAGCAATTTGCATCATAATGTGAACAACCTTCGCCATTACGCTGTTCATTACAAGGCTTTGGACAATTTAAATCACAAAGTTTTTTCTTGGCAATATCCATGAAATCTGAAAATAAGGTTCCAGAATCCAATTCCAAGATAATATCTATAATATCTCTTCCACCACTTTTTGCCAATCCCTTGAAACGCATATAGCATTTCCTGATACGTGTTAGATTAAAGAAGAAAGCTCCTAAGTCATAACACAACATATTGTCTTTACCAATGATTACAGGCGCATCAAAAGCCATAACTGGATTGGATCTGAAATTATTATCCAATGCAGTTGCATGTGAAGTAGCTAACATAAAGAATTCTATCAAACGTAGTTTATTACTAGCCTTTGCTTCTTCGATATTATCCAAACACCTTTGCATTAGATCCTGCAATTCGGCACCTTGAATTTTATTACTATGTTCTAGATAGGGCTTACTGAAGAAATGATTGATTGAGACATTGAAAACATAGCCTAGCAAATATTTCTCATAATCGTTTAATGATTGATATTGAGCAACGCTAAAGATTTCTTTATCTGTATCTTTTCCATCCTCCGACTCACTTTTTTGATTAGAAGGTAGTTTTAAATCTTCCGTTACCACATTGTATGCTTCATACAAACGAATAGAATAAACAGCAGTAATAAAGAACAATAGCTTTTGCTTTTCCAAGTCAAGATTTTTCTGACGCAAATATGAAATTAAAGCCAACACATCACCAGTAGAAATGTTATAGGTTAAATTCTTCTCTGCAAGAATGTCTTTAAATAATTCTTTGTCAAAAGCCACTTCTTTTGGACATATAACTCCACTTAAAGATTTGACAATATAATCATTCAAGAGAATATTTTCTGTCCCAGATAAAAGATGATGAGCAAACTTTTGGTCTGTAAGACTCAGATTATTCTTAATCCATGTATTTTTCAAATACTCCTTAAACACTACTTGGTTATAAGATCCAGCCTTTGTTATGACAAGATTATTCTCTATCTTCTCTTGATAATCAGGCATGTTCCATAGCATCTTTATCAATTGTCTTAAATCTCTTAAATTGCGAGGTACTATAAAACTAACATGAGATGGAGAATTATAAAACAAATAACGTGTCTTTTGGAATATCAACTGAGGTACCATCTGACGAACAGATGGACATTCCATCGTTTTATTCTTAGTCTTTATGGTTAAAGTTTTTTCCAATATATCATCGATATCAGGCATATAAATACGCTGATTTTGAGGAAACAACTTGGCTAAATATCTTTCAACCATATTGCCGATAAGCTCTTCATCATTATGCAATTTGAACAAGTCAGCATACTCGTTTTTCTTTATGATTTCCAACTGATCCAGTTTCAATGCCATAAGAACGAGGATATTGGACTGAATGAAGTACTTACGTATATGCTCAGCCATGATATTTCCCTCTTTTGCATTCAAGTCAATATCATCGATTCTTAGCAATAGAATAGAATTTTTCAGTCCAAAGCACTCAAAATATGCGTCAACCAACTTTTTTAAATCCTCCTTCAAATCTACAGCAGCTGATAAGTTTTCTAATTGCTCAATAACGTTCATGTCTAAAGAATCGGATTTTTCCAACAACATTTTTGCATGATTTTGAGCAGTTGTTAGAGCATTCAGAAAAGATATTTTGAGGTTTTCATTAATTTTCTCATCATTATTTACTTTCGACTTATACTTGGCATATAGTTTTGCCAAAAACAATGAGATAATGTTATGATGACTATCAAAATAAGAAGGATCTATCAAATCTATTGTATAGAAATCAAAATCACTAATATCAGGATAATCATCTTTAAACTCTTCTCTTCTTGATTTTTCTTTCAACAACAACTCGCCTATAGAAAGCATACAAGAAGTTTTTCCTGATCCTCTATCACCCACAAATAGAAATATATTGTTTTGACTATCCAAATCTCTATCATGGGCATCCTTACGCGCTATCGCTAGATATTGGTCTATTGCAGAAAGAGCATTTTTATATTGCTCTTTGAAAGCAGATAACCCTATTGAGTTTTTGGATATATCTTCTTTCAGAGGGCGATTTTCAATATCTAGATTAAACTCAATCCTCAGTTTTGTTTCCGTTTTCTGTTTCATCTTGCTCTAGTTTATTTTGTTTAACCCAATTATACATGGCCGTATTCACTACATAGGCCTTGTAACTTTTTATTGAATGATCTGTTGAGGGCAATTCTGTATTAAAGAACTTGGCGTATTCCTCTTTAAGATTAATTTTTATTGAATCTGATATTAATGTAACTCCATCATATTCTTTTTTATCTTTAGAATATACTTCTTCGCAAAGTGCAATTACATTATTTATAGGTATGCCTTGCCAACTTTCATAGGGAGTCAAATCCATAGAATGCATAATTTCTCCGAAATCAGCTGCCATCACACCACCAAGAGGCATAGATAGATTCTTTTTAAATTTTATATCCAACACAGATAAAGCGGCATTCAGCCTGCCCATTGTATCCAAAACATCATCTATGTTTATCGTCTGAGGAGCATAAAAGATACCTATATAATAATGCCCAACATGTAATACATCGACACAACTATCGTTATCTCTAAATATATCATACATAACCTTATCTATAATACGATAAGCTTTTACGACTTCAGACGACAAATTTAAATAATTGAATCTAACTTTTACACAGACAACAGCTGCTTTATTAGACACAATTACACTGTCATTACGATTGCTTGACACTATAGGCTGAAAATCCATGTCAACAGAATTGTTTGCCAACATTTCGTCAATGCTCAACAACTCACTTTCTAGTTGGAATGGCTTTGAATCAATTTTCATAATTATGATTTTTACACACAACGAAAAAGGAATGTGATTTTGAAAGAGTTTTTATCCCTTAATTTCACAATTTGTACTTTTTGCGTGCATTTATTCTACATTTGCTAAAATCCCATTTAAAATTGCAAAGGTAATACTTTTTTCTATGCTTTTGAAAAACATGAACATTTTTTAACCTACAATTTTATTGTAATCAAAACGACATAACAGGCCGTTCGGTATATCACCAATACAGCGTCCCCACTATTTTACAAGTAGTTACACGTATCTGTTTTTGAAAAAAGTTATTTTATTATCGTTTGTAAATCACCGTTAGAACGTAACTACTGATTTTCAGCAGTTAGCACATCCAACATTTTTCATAAAAAACATATTATTTATTGGAATTGCCAAAGCTGCCAATTAGGCAGCCTTGACATTCACCTTTTTGTTCGAATTATAATTACATGAGATTAGGGACATGATAAGATTTTCGAAAACCTACCTTCAATAGTCTTTACGCCCCTTTCGGTTCCCCCTGTTCTGGGGGACAGAAACCTCTCCGGGACGAGAGGATGTAGGTGGCAACGCTATAGCCTCCGCCAGAGTTTTGGTATCGTCAGCGAAGCCTGTGCCCTAAAGGGCTGCAGATATTTGTTTACGCAACAGAGTTGCGATTATTTGTCGGCTGGCGCATTCTTTATAAAACTCTAAGATATCGGATCTGGTATCTCTTTAATATGCATAATGAGTTCTATCACTTCATTCAAACCAACTATCTGTTCTGTTGATTTTATTTGCATTAAGTCATACAATAACTGCTTTTTACTAGTCCCAGGAATACTTACTTGCTCTGGATAAACCAAAACTTGGCGTATTTCTTTTAACCACAAATTACAAGCAGCATAATTCTCAGCTTGTGAAGCTGTCCTAATTGCACCTATAGTATGGAACAAATAGTAGAACGATAATGGTAATGACTTATTGAGTCCCATCATTTGTGAATAAATATCAGCAACATTCTTCTCTAACAAAGAATTATTACTCAATTGATTCATAAAGGTGGAACGTAAATCAGAGCCTAATAAATGAATGTTACTCTTTTGTTCATCAAAGTATTGTACAAGTCGTTGCTTCTCTTGTCGAAAATCAATAACTGCATAGATGTTCCAACCTATAAGAACTGTTACCAACACACCAAGTATGCCTGTGATAAATCCGAGATAATCAAAGGACAATTCTGTTCTTGGTAAGGAGAAACAGATGGCTAAGATACTAAGAATTATAGCCAATATACTCAATATAAATCCAACATTCTTCATAATTTTGCCTCCACTTTATTGTTTGATTTGTCGCCGAAAATCTTTTAATACCAAAACTACCATACTAACAGCCAATTAAGATAAGTAGAATATATAAAAACATCTAAAGCACCTTGAAATATTCTGTTGCCAAGGAAAAATAAAGTTAGCGGATTTCATTAAGATTTTTGTCCTCAACTCTCACAAAGACAAAGGTGGTAAGAAAACAGCCTCACGGACAACACGTTTACCCCGTCTGTTTATCATGATACGTCTTTCCAAAGTGCGTCGGACCTGTTGCTACAAAACCATTTTCAGCTACATATCCTTCACTTTTTGCCATGGCTTCGCCGTCGTCCCCTGCAATAGTGGACGTAACCTGTGATTGTATATTTGTCTCTTTCATCATGCGAATCAAGTTCGTTTTTTGATGACGTTCATCTGAATCTCGATATAAGAGACACAGAATCTCCTTGCAAAAATACGAAAATTGTTGGAAACTAGCAAATTATGCGTGTTAAAAAATTAATATCATTCTACGAAAATCAACATTATTTTACTATTCTTTTCGTACATAATTTCCTAAGTCGCTGATTGAACGAAAGTTTTCGGTTTTTCTGTATCTCTCATGTAAAGATTCAGGAAAAATGGTTCATTTTGGTTCATTTTACAAAATCCCTCTTTTTATTCTTTTTTGTGGCTTATAGGGCAGCCAGTATTTTGGCGTTGGCATCATCTACTTCTGAGCTTTTGATGGAATTGAGATAGATTTGTGTGGTGGTTTCTCCATCTTTCGTTTGGTTGCAACCTTTGTGATGATGACAGATACACCTGATACAATTGCCTCTAAACGAACAAAGGGAAACAACCTGTCTTTGGTCGTTCCCCTTTGTTCGTTGTATTCATTCTGATTACATCACATGATTGTCAAAATGGCTTTGCATGCAAATCATCCCGTCCTTCCTTGTTGATAAAGCGAGCTGCACTCGGCAATTTGAAAGCGAGCTTTCATTGCACTCACTGGCATCGCTTTTTCCCATTAAAAAAGGTATTTTTTCGAATCCCTCCGTCTCCCTTTCCAAAGGGAGCTCCACCTCTAACCAAGCCTTCCTCCTCAGAAGGAAGGATGTAAACCGCCCTCCGGTGCTCAGAACCGCTACGCTCTAAGGTTGGCGGACCATCAAAGGTCTTCGCCATGTTGTGCGGGATGGGACCGCCTAAATTGCAACTGCAAACGTTAATTTTCTCGTATTCTCTGTCTTATTTGGTGGAAAATTGTTTTTTGAGTTCCACGATTTTTCCACCAAAACATCATACATATCAAACCCAACAAACCTGAGATGACAGTAATTATAGTCAATACTAAAAAACTTGTTTGATAATTCTTGATAACACTTATCTGGCAAACCGCCAAAATAGGAGTTGGATGCTTACTTTTATTTCCTCTTATGCATTATTCTTTACTCATGCAGACAACTATTATTTGCTAAAGATATGGAAACAGAAAAATAACGCTATAAGTAACATCTTTTAGGTTATTTACTAATCACACCAAAGCCAATGACTTACATAAAGAGCCATACAAATCAAACTTTAATCAGTAAAATATTCTGAGTTTTCCTATGTTTACAACGACAGATTAGCACTATATTGATTTTAAACGAACGATATATTTACCATTTTATAAATTTTACAGCTGCCAACTGATGTTCTAATTCTTTTTTCACTTGACTGGAAGAAAGAATCATTTTCCTATCTCCCTCTTTAGGCTTACTAGCATACAAAACATCCGACAATGTAACTTCATTAGATACTTTATCCGTATTATAAATCGTCAACATAACTTTTATTTTATGCGTTCCATATAATCATGATTCAACTTAGCATCAAAATAATGTTTACGCTTTATCCATACAAAGCCATCCCCTTTCGTAATAACAGCTACATCTACTGCACCACCTACACTTTCCAATGCTGTTGTAACGTGACGTTTCAAGCTTGTCATTTTGACCAGACTCTCTGCCATTTCAGCCAAGTCTTCTTTTGAAAGAAATGCGACAGTGTTTAACATTTTATCTACATAATTTTCCTGTATGAATGTATTGATGCGGTCTATTACTGAAGAAACCGAGACTTGTAAATCAAGTTCCTTTAAGGCATCTGACAATTCGGAAGGAGCACCATTCTTATTAAGAACATCAACTATGATTTTTCGGAAATCATTATAAGATGTTGATATGATATTGCCTATCTCCGTTCTCAATTTCTGGTCAATTCCTCTTACTACTGTATTTGCAACATCTGTTTGAGCAAAAGGAGCCACGCAAGCATTCAAACTATTCGATACTATACATTCTGTCTCCTGATAATATTTCACCCTCTTATCAAATGCTAATGAAACTACATACTGATGATAAGATGGAAACAATTCTTCCTCACCATATCCAAAAAAGATAAGACCACTATAAGAAAGGTATATACTTATATCTGCAACAATCACTTTATGCAAAGCATCAACAAAAGCTTGTCTAAACCCATGTGGACAAGCAGGATCAGAAAGTAAATCACCAATTTGAGCTTCTACAACCTCCTGAGCATAGATTTCAAAGTCTGCCATTTCATAATCCCTAAAACCTGAAGTGCGATTAAATGTAGCTAGATGAACAGACATCCCCTCAAGGGTAGACATCATTTTTTCAAACATTGCCTCAGGAGCTACAGATGCCTGTTCTGCTAACAATTCATTGTTTACAGTTTCTTGCATTTCTTTCTTAAGCCCAGAAGCATATACCGCGACATGACGTTTCTGCTCTACTTCCGATACTTTGCTCAAAATATCTGTAGACAAGAAATGCCAAAAATCTTCTATGTAATCTGTCAACTTAGGGAAAGATCTATTTTTAAGATAGTCATCCCGGTATCTCTTGAAGATTACTTCCCAAGGAATACCATGAAAATCAGCATTATTATACAAAGCCACCCCTATAGGTTGTTTTCTTGACAAAGAAAAAACTTTATTTGCCGTATTAGAGACCTTGACCATGCCATCAGTTGTATATGTAGCTGCACTATCTGCAGCAAAGGCTACTCCTTGTCTATTTATTATACCTACAATTGCCGTCATAAGCTATTTTTTAATTACCTCATAATCATCCCCTAGTATTTTTTGCAAAACACTAGGATAATCATGATCTTCTACAAAGATTCCACGTATCTTTTGCTTTAATGTTTCCTGATGGGGAGCAGTCAGGCTATCTCCCCAACAAACTATCACCTTCTTCTTCTTGGCAAGAAGCGAAAAGGAGAAAAAGCAAGAAGAAGAACCATGCTGGTTTTATCTTCTTCTCTTTTTTAGAGACGTCATTATGAAAAGCCGCCAACTTTGATTTTATTTGTTGTATCATTATTTTTATTAATTATTTTTTTTTGAATTCCATCGTCTCACTTTCCAAAGGGCGTTCAGTACTTTTTTTCAAAAAAGAACTACTTTTACTGTACCATAGTTTTCCAAAACAGATAAGTTTGAGAATTTTTGTAGTAATATTTGTTAGCAATATCCATGGCATAAGCACAATTCTTACCTACTGCCATCAAGGTGCAACTCATATTACTAATCTGTGCAGAAAATGTCAAAACTGAATTATCTTTAACTTCATTTTGTTTCATATTTATTTTATAAAATCTCATATAATAAACATTTCCGTTGAGATAAGCTAAGTCAAAATCATCTTGGCTCAAAAAATCCTTGCATTCAATACAGAATCCTGCACCGAAGAGCCACAATGATGTATAATTAACTTCTTCATTTTTAACTTGGCACACAAAGATGTCTGTTATCACAAGTCCTTCATAAAGACTAGATATTTCTTTCAAAATAACGTCTACTCTATTTTTCACTGGCTGAGCAACGTTAATATCATTCAAATATGCTTCAATTTCTTCTTTCATAATTTTATTGTTTATCTCTAAGTTCTACAATTTTTCCTTCTACATAATGCACAATATGCCCCAAGTAATTGGAATTAAACTCATCACACAAATAATCCCACTGCCATTTCGAGTTTTGCACATTATGTTTTATGCGATTTGCTTCATAATATCTATGAAGCAAATCTTTTATCAATGACTGCAATTCTGTCGTAATTTGTATTTCAACATTTACCAGATGACTAGTTGGTGTATACCTTTCATCAATAAGAGTTAACTCTTGCTTTACCCCCAAATGAGCAGCATAATATCCTTCTTCTCTTGCCTCCAATGAAGCTTCAAACGTACAATTTTGACTTTGTGCTATATCTTTAATTTTGCCTATTAAAAATTCCACGCCATCTAGATATTTTACAACTATGGTAGTACGAAGTATATCATTTATACCATAAAACCAATCCATCTGATTTACCCAACCCTCTTTTGGCGGATCAGGAAAATTTTCATTATTCAAAACATCCTTCCGGTAAGCTTTGTTTAATAAAGAATCCAAGGACTTTATGAAAATCTCAGGGATTTCATTTTTGGAAAATAATGAAGCGTTATGCTTAATCTTATATTCTGCATCTATTGATGAAAAATCAGAAGACAACGCACGCCAAAAAGGACTTTTCTCAAATGTATCTTTTAACATTTTAGTGGCAACACCATAATAATTAGGATAAAATATTTCATCATACCCAAATTTTGCCTTCATCCAAATACGAAATTCCTCTACACTAGTAGGTTTTCGTTTAACATCTATATGAAGATCACTCATAATACATAAAATTAATCTATGAACATGCCTCCACACCAAAAGCGAAAAGTTGCTTATAAGAAATGCTCCTGATGCTTCGCCTAGCTATATTATCAATCTCTTGGACTAGGCCTTTTGATTATCTAAAACTATTGATGCCAATTCTTGCAATATGTCTTGCATGCCTATCACCAATCATGTTCATCACTTCATTTTTAAGAGTAAATAAACGTTTACCAAGCAATTTAAAACATGCATTTTCTTCTTCAGTAATCAAGAATGTAGAATGCAAAAACATGCAACATTCTTCACCTTCGTACATAAAAGCAAATTGCAAATCAACAATAGCATCTCCAGTAGAAATTTTCTTGAACTTATCATGCATTGCTGATGAGATGAGCGGTCACTTTAGGTACATTAAACCCTAAAATGAATGCCTTTTTATTATCTTTTAAGAAAAAATCATTTGAATTGATGCCCAAACAGTAACAGTAGCCAGCTGCCATCTATGAGCGAGTAAGTCCACCAATTTGTTCTTTACAGAACCCATGAAGGTTCTTGCTCTTGTACTCGGTTCGAAACTTACGAACCATTGAGGCATAGTACTTGCCTTCTTCGTTTATATTCATTTTGTCCCAAATTTAAAATTCGGGGCAAAGGTATATATTTATATTAACGTACGCAAGACGGCCCTAAGTGACTGCTTACCTATATTATAAGTAGTTACACCTATCAGTTTTTTTGAAAAATGTTATATTTGTTCCCCACCGCAGTATCGCTCTGCGCTTGTCGCCACTCGAATGAGGAATATTGTATTTATTAACCTATGCTTGGCTTATGGCTAAACATTTCTATCGTTTCTCCAAATTCTGCCAATACTTTACCAAGATTAGGATTGTCATTTCTGATGATTACAGAAGCCACATTGTCTATTCCATACTCATCTAACAAAGTAGATGTCACCATTGTAAAACGATTACGATACTTATATGTATCGAACCAATTCTTGAACAACCTTCCTCTCATCAATTGCTTGCCGTCACTTGTAGAGCATAAAAACAACATCGTCGCCTTATTGGCATTGAAGAATTCCTCTACAATTGCTATGACTGTAGCTTTGACCTTTTTATCACGAGGTGATTTCACACCATTGAGATTACCTATGATAAATTCGTAGGACTCATCGGATCGAATCAAATCATCAGGCATAAAGCCGATTGAAAACTCAGCTCCTGAATCTGCGATAAAAGTATATGCACC
>OGQB01000106.1_pt1 | contig 89586 bp, 93 predicted proteins | sample 1553071 | NCBI WGS metagenome assembly OGQB01 (sample SAMEA2580284, study PRJEB22360) | human gut metagenome | biome: human gut; feature: human-associated habitat; material: faeces | place: Denmark | collected 2008/2010
ACAAAGCTAAATACTCTTGTTTGAAGAACAATGGTAGCATCGCGGAGACGCTTACGTCCAACATGACACGAAAGTATAATAACTAAGTTGGATATTTTTACAGGATAATCCTGCTTCTTCGCTATCATCAACCTTATCAAGTCTTGTAAAACGTATCGTTTTATTTTTCAATATGAGAGCTAAATTCTCAATTGATGTATAATGATGTATCTCCATAACTCTTTTTTATTTAAACAACCCCAACGCCGTAGCTACACTGCCTGCAATTGCCGTTATCGTATTAGCCTTTTCCAATACTGATGGCTCCAAATCCTTTGACAGTTTTAGAAGTTCCAGATTCAATTTTTCAAGGTTGGCTCGAAGAAGTTCTTCTTGAGCAGTGAAACCTCCATGATTGAAAAAATCAAATATTTCAGCTTTCAAATTAATACAACATCCACCTATATAACCTTGATACAAAATAAGACCACGTCTATCAAAATGTTCTAAAATCATATTTGCAAGATCAAACCGTATACCTGTTTGTTCATACAGATCATGGAAGTCAATTTCAAGATCTATTTGTTCTTGAGCTATCAAATAGCGAAGAAGTTTATCCTTTATTGCTGGAGTTATCATAATTATCTTTTAGTTTTTAATATGCAACTACATATTGTTTTACGATTCCTGGGAAACAAGCCCAGTATCTTATATTTTAGAATGACAAACATTTAATACTTATCACCATGATCAAAAAAATTATATCCGTTTACATCCGATACAAATTAGTAAAGATGTTTTTGAAAGATACTTTACATACCGACTTTGAGGACGATGCCATATTTATACAGAGCGTTGTAATCTTTATCTTGACTGGTAAATATCAATATGGAAATTTACAAGAACCGAATAGCTAGTGCCCACGAGCAACCCTACGTCTTTCAAATTCTTTGTTATCTATCGAAGGTAATATAACAGGTACTGAGAATTTAATAACAGTCTGATTATTATTGCCTTCTTCTATTTTCTTAGACATTCCTAAATCTATGCCAACATGAGCCAGCACTGCAGATATAGAACCTTTTCCGGAAACATCCGATTTTTCATTCTGCTCCTCTCCCAGTACAACTTGGAATTCAACCATTTGAACATAATGCTCTTTACCTTCAATATTAGCCTTAGGTGCAACCGTTTGAACACTTCTTGGACTTATAATCGCCCCTTTAACACCACATACTTCTTGCGCCTCTTTCACCCCTTGCACAATATCAAGTAGCGTGTCCCGAACAAAATCCTTTAGTTCCATAATTAAAAATTTTCAATCACTATTTTCTTGTAAAACCATAAGCCTACAATATAAAGAGCAAAAAATGGTAGATTATTATTCTGCTAACCCCATTGCTTTAAGACTAAAGTTAACTACATATCCACAATTTTTACATGTTGCTGAAATTACAGACAAATAATTAACATTACCATCTATAGAAAGTGTAGTACCTTCTCTTGCAAAACCCAATAATTGAAGTTCAATTGGAGCCAAATCAAAAATACGTTGTTTACACATAGGGCATTGAAGTCCACCTGTTTTACTATTTATAAACTCTAATGCTTTTTTAGCATCTTCCATATTCATCTTCATAACCTTATTTTTTTAAAACTTTTGATCGACCAAACAAATATCCCAATGAAAGTGTTACGAGTGGTATAAATAAATCCCATACTTTTCCTAAATCACCAATAAAGTCTGGGACCTTTTCATTTTCTCTAAAAAGCCAATAATTAATAACGACTAATACTGAAAGAATTGCACCTACAACAAATACATATTTGATCACCTTATATACAATAGCTTGTTGCGCATTACTTCCTGTTCCTATTTGCCCAGACATAGTACCACAAACTTCCCCGTTTACAATCGTCAATTTACTTTTAGATTGGTCAACTGTCATTACATAATTATCTGAAATTACAACATCTTCTGGCATAAAGCGTATTATTTGTTTTTAATCTCCAACACCCTATCCCCAAAAGCCAATTTTATGACATCAGCTTTCACATCACTATCTTCCAACTCCAATTGCAGTATAACTTTTGGGGTAGTTAAGCCTTTTTCTCCGGTAGATTGCTCCGGCACATATCGCTTTGGCCAAGTGAACAAGTCTGTTATAGAAACGCCCAAGCAACTTGCGATATTCTCAACTTCCGAGATTTTCAAATCACGGTTACCTTTCTTCATTACAGAAATTTGGGACTCATCAATACCCATAGCATCAGCCAACGTTCGTTGTTTGATACCCTTTTGAGCCATTATCTTAAATATGTTATCTATTACATTCATATTTATGAAGTTACGCACAATATTCGCACAGCAACTTGCGAAAAACAAAAGTTTTTATTTAGATTTTTACAAATATTATTGCGCATTTCACAAGTTTATTCCATATTTGCACCTGTAACAATCAATATCAGTTGCGAAAATATAAAGTACAGAACATATAATAATGTAAGGAGGCAAAAATGGAAAAATTAAACCTACAAGGTCATGAAACTGGCGCTCGTTCGTTCAGGGAGATTTACTTCTCCATGGACAACACGCCGCCCAAGAAGGCTTTCATCCAAAAGATAGCTACCATTACCAAACGATCTGAATCGGCCGTCAGATGTTGGGTAGCGGGAGTTTACCAGCCGGATGCGTTAGCCCAAGAAGTGATAGAAAGAGAACTTGGCATCCCTGCCAGCGAGTTATTCCCAAAGGAGGATAAGATATGCGCGCAATAGAATTCTACATCACCCCCGAAGGTGAAGTAACAATCCGTGAGCAAGGTATACCGGAGCGGAATCTGAAAGAATCGGACACCGACTTTATTCAGCGTTTTCTAGAGGTGCTGGAAGAGTTCTATCCAGAAGCCAATACAGCTCTCCGCAAGTATTACGCCCGTTACGATGGGAATAAATGCTATCGTTCTTGGCTGTACGCCGATTTATCAAATGTAACTTCGGGCTGTATGACAACATGATCGATATCGATGAGAACTGGAATTTCAAATTTGAGTTTGTCGGTTGTCCGCTGCGTGGGGAATGCGATGGCTTCAAAAAAATCTGTGAACCGAAGTTCAACAGCACACTTTCAGACAGTCAACTTAGGGTGATGGAGCTTTGCTACTATGGCAAGAAAGACGAAGAGATTGCGGAAGCGCTTTTTATATCGTCCCACACCGTAAAGAATCATCGGAAGAACGTGTTCCGAAAACTCTCGATACACTCTATGGCGGAGTTTATGCGATATGCAAACGAAAAGAATCTTTTTAAAAGCGAATAATCATGCAGACCGACACAACCTATCCAAACATTCCTTCTTTTCGGAAAATCGAACTTGAATACCTCGCTTGGCAAATCACCAAGATACAAGCCGGAACCAGAGAGTTTATCGGACAAAAGGAAGCACGTATCCGCTTTGGACGGAAGAATGTGGAGCGATGGGTCTCGGAAGGTACTTTACAGCGTTACAAACGGCCGGGCAAAATCGAATACAGGTTGGAAGACTTGTATAAATGCGCCCTGAATCCATACGATTACTAAATGAATTATTAACACGGCAAGGCACTCCAGGTAAAGGGTTATCGGAGGATGTTTACAATATAAATCCAACTCGCTATTTCAAAGACAAGTAAACGGCTTTTGCCAATTAATCATTGATGTATGAAAACAAATTACTGGAAACTCGCTCAAGTAGCGAGGTGGGGATTTTACATCCTGTTTGGAACGCTTGCCATACTTGGTATTATCGCTATTTGCTTGGGGTATTTCCAGCATATAGTTACGGCATCTGGTTGCGTGGCAATGGTTTACACGATAAAGAAACATTGGTAATTAATTTTTAAACAATAGAATCATGTCAAATCAAATTCAAATTAAAGTAGCTGAACTAAATCAGCTAAATCCGCTCATGATAGCGGATGATAGCCGGGTTGAACAGAAGTTCATACTCATGTACAATGCGATCTGGGGAACCGGCCAAGGAACACAGATTTATGAAAAGGAAAAATTCAACTTCCGGAAAATCTTACAAGACAAGCCGGAACTGCAAAGATGTTCTCCACTGTCCCTGTACGGCTGTTTCTTAGATATTGCCGTAAACGGCCTGTCTCTTGATCCCACAGGACGCCCCCACTGCTATATTCTCCCCCGCAGCACAAAGACTGGCTATAAGGATAACAATGGCAACGACATCTATGAACTGCGTGCTTACCTTTCCATCACCGGTTATGGGGAATTGGTTATGCGCCAGCGTGCCGAACAGGTCCGGTATGTAGATAATCCGGTTGTTTGCTATGAAGGTGACACATTCTCACCGGGATTGGTTGACGGAGTAAAGACCGTTACCTATCAGGCGGCCTGTCCCCGCAAATCAAATAAGGTGATCGGTGGTTTTATCCGTATTGTCCGCGCCGATGGGACTGTAGACTGGCATTGGATGATGGAGGGTGATATCAAACGCTTAGAGGCGTACAGCTACAAAAACAACCAACGTTGGAATCCGCAAACCCGTCAAAAAGAAGGTAAGGCGAATGCCCTCTATACTTCAAACGAAGGCGGTATCGATCCTGGGTTCTTGGAAAGCAAACTGATTAAACACGCATTCGACGGATATCCCAAAGTCCGGACCGGAAAGTTTACTGTATTCGAAACTCAAGAAGAACCGCAGGATATTGACTACGGATTAGAACAAACAACCGTTATTCAGCCCAATCAACCCGGACTGCAGCCACAAGCCCTCCAACCTCAATCGGAAAACCCTTTACAGGAATTCGGAGAGCAACCACAAGCGGAACCGGTACCCGCATCAGGTATAACAACCCCAATATCACAGGAAGATGAAGACGCCGGATTTTAATAAACTCGATCAATCACTTAAAAATTTATCACAATGGATACACAAGCTAACAATTATTAAAGTGGAAGAATTCAATCAGATCATGCAATCAGATCATGCAATCGGCTCCTGCCACCTTACAACGCAACCAAGCTTCCGTATCGGCATGTAACCAAGCCGGACAAACACTTCTGGACACCATTGAAGCGGAAGGAGGTATTGGCTCGGATGAACTGGATGCGAAGGTCTCAGAGTATTTGGCGAAGACGAAAATAACAGTAGAAAACATGAACAAGCGTCGTAAGCCATTGACGCAACTTTTGGCTACAGTCAGCAAGTCTTTTACCTCTTTGGAATCGGCTATCGACGTCAAATCGGTCACCACTATTCCTTATAAGCTCCAACAGGCCCGTAACAAATACGCGGCCAAGAAGATTGCCGAACAAAAACGACGGGAAGAGGAAGCCCGCCGTAAACAGATGTTGGAGAACGAAAAGGCTCAATACCGATCGGATATCTCTGTCATGTTGGATACAGCGTATGCCGCATACGTTGAAAAGCATATCAATGCACTAAACAGCATGTTCAACCGCGCTACTCTCGCTACCTACAACGATGTATGCCGACGAATATCCGAAACAAGTATAAATTTCTCCTGGAGTGCTTTTGTTGAAAACGTTTCTGACAACAAACAAACCTTCTATATGGACGCAGAAACCCGTAAGGCAATAAAAAATGAAGTCGCTATACAAAAGAAGAAAGATTTTACAGAACGTTACCGTTTTGAAATAGAGGGTACAAAGCAGGATTTGATCGACAAACTCCCCAGCCTCCGCAAACAACTGGAAGAACAGGAAGAGCTACGCCGTACCAATGCGGCCGAAGCAGCCCGTATAGAAGAAGAGCGAAAACAACAGGAAGCGGAAGAAAGAAAAAAGCAGGAAGAAGAACGCAAACGCCGGGAAGAAGAGGCTAAGGCCAAAGCGGCTGCTGAAAAGTCTGCTGCCGAAGTACAGGCAGCATTTGATTTCTCAGCAGCCAGCATGTCCCCTACTCCAACGAAAGCCAAGGTCAAGAAGAAGATCCAGATAACCAATCCACAAGGATTCATGCAGGTATATCAGATATGGTTCATGCGCGAAGGAATCAATATGAGCATGGAGGATCTAGAGAAGGTACATAAGAAGATGATTACCTACTGCGAGAAAGTTGTGAATAAGGACGGAGAGCAAATCCAGTCCGCATATGTAAAGTATATCGATGATGTAACAGCCAAATGATATGAAAAAGAAACTCTATCTGTCCTCATGGATAAACTTCGGAAAATACAGACGCGAGCCAAGTATTCTGAAAAAGATTCTCGATACGGAAGAGGACCGCAAATGGTTCCGGTGGCTGATGGATAACACCTACAATTTCGAATTTGACTTTGCAGTAATTGAATATCTAAAACTCAAGGAAGAAGATGCAAGACACGTATTACCAACGGTCGGAAGTTAGCAACTCAGACCTAACAGAACTAAAGAACCTTCTCTATCCCCGTACCCAATACGGGGATAAGGAGAAAGCTTTCAAATTCGGCAGCCTAATCGATGCGATGATTACCGAACCGGAAAGGGTCAGGTATGATAAACATATGGTAGACGATGTATTGTATTCCGGCGAGGATTGGGAACTGGCAGAAGCCATGAAGAAGTCCCTCCGCATGGAAGCCCGACACGATCCTTTCCTGGCCCAAGTGCTTGCTAAGGCGGAAACTCAACGATTCATGGTCAATAAGAACCAATGTTTCCAATATGGCAACTTCAAATACACGCTCGATACCCGGTGCAAATGGGACTGGTGGCTTCCGACCTACGGATTTGGGGGAGACCTGAAAAGCACTTTTGCCAGCACACAAAAACAATTCGATGAAGCTATTGATTTTTTCGATTGGGACCGTTCCCGCGCCTGGTATATGGATATCGCAGGCAGTCGGCAGGATTTCATCTATGGTATCTCCAAGAAAAATCAAAAAGTGTTCAAAGCATTCATTAAACGAGGCGATACGATTTACCAGAAAGGTAAAGAAAAATACGAAGAACTTGCCTTCCGGTGGTGGATGCTGTTCGGTTGAAAATAAATAGGATATCCTTTTTTTCGGAAGATATATTTTAAAGACAAACAGACATGAATTTAAATATCACACCCATAGATAAAATATCCAACGAGTTGGCAGCTATTGATTCCTATCTGAATATTACCATGAGTGAAGAAGTCCAAGAAGCTGTCCTACGTGGAAACGACCTTGCCGTCTATATCGCCCGGACCGGGAAACTGTTAGCAGATGCCAAATACCATCTGAACGGGAAAAAGAAATCGGAAGTCTTCGATACGTTACGGGAAACAGCCTCACGTGCCGGGGCTACCTCCAAGGCAGTAAATGCTATCATTGACAGTCTGTGCAAAGATGAACAATATCTTGTCGATTGGTGTGAGCGTTTGAACCGGACCGCGACTCATCAACTGGAATGGTGTCGCACTGTAATCAGTAAAGCAAAAGCAGAAATGGCCTTAGCGCCCCAAAGTTATAACAATCCTAAATTTTAAAAAGTATGGAAGATGAATTAGTAAAAGAACAACCTGTGTATGAAATTCAAAAAGTTAAGCTCAAGAACAACCAGGTAACGGCAGATTATACAGAGCGATTTGTAGAAGCAAACTACAAGAACGAAGTAACCAAATCATCCCAGCAATTCGTTCATCCGGACCTGTTATATGCTATGAGTTTGTTAAAGACTCATGCCGTCAAGATTTGCGAAATGCAAGAAGCCGGAGTTGTAAATATCGAAAATCCTTCGGATGATGATCTGAACGAGAAACTGAAAAATATCGTTGTCACGGGGTATAGCAAAGGTGGATCAGACGAATCGGCCGGTGTTTCTATCCAGGCACAAAAGCTATTGAAAAGCGGACAAGTCCTTAACCTTTCCGTCCCGTTTACAAAATTCGAAGACGAATCCGGCGAGGGATATCCGTATGGGGATGCTTTAAAACAGGCGGTCAGCCGACTTGACTACGAAGTGGACGCTTACCTGTTCGGCGGAAAATATGGAATCAAACAAGAATCGTTCGATTTCGATGTTCCCGAAGAAGCAGATATTACCGGAGAAGCAGAGCCGAAGCCGAAGAAACGCGGCCGCAAGAAAAAAGCAGAAATGGAGGAAGTCGCCGAAGAGATAAAAGCGTTTGACGAATTTGCATAACACCTACCACTATGACAATTACACTGCAAAATACAGAAAAAGGTCAATGTTATGCGGTGAAGTTTGACAGATACCGCCAGCAGATTGTAGACAAGCTGAAAAGCTCTGTTTCCATCCGCTGGTGGGACAAACAAACGGGCGCATGGCTGATTCCGGCAACCAACAAATGCAAAGCAGAATTGGATCAATTGACTTATTACGTCCGCCATTTCGAACCGGTACAATGGGGAACGGTTGCCCAATCACAGACAGAGGAAGATGTTGCTTTTCAAATACCGGAAATGCCGGAACTAGACGGAGAACATGGACTGAAAGTACAGCCTTACCCCTATCAACTGCAAGGAATTGCACGAGGCTTGCAACTGAAACGGTTTATCAATGGAGACGATATGGGACTTGGTAAACAACAACCGGTCAGTAGTTACGTGGCTACTCCAAACAGCTTCAGACGGATCGGAGAGTTACAAATTGGAGACGAGATATTCGGCAGGGACGGAAATGTATATGCCGTAAGCGGCGTGTTTCCACAAAAAGAACGCCGCGTGTTCAAAGTTACGTTCTCTGATGGCGTATCCTGTGAATGCGGGCCAGAACATCTGTGGTGTGTCCGAGATGTCAACCGTAGAAGAAAGGGGAAAGGATGGATCACCAAGACAACACAGGAGATCATGGATTCCGGCGTAACCTACAACCTGAAAGGTTTTGGCCATAACCATACAAGACGGAAATGGGAAATCCCAATGTGTGAACCTGTGAAGTACAAGGAAAGATTATACATCATCCATCCTTACATCATGGGGGTACTTTTGGGAGACGGCCATCTTTGCGGTGGTAACGGAAAACTGTCTTTCTCTACACCGGATATGGATGTGGCTATTGCCGAAAGGGTAAGAAAACTTTTACCCGGCGACATGCTATTGATACGGGACGATTACGCCACGTGTCCGCGATACAACATTACAAAGAATCCGACAGTCCACGAAAATCGTTTTTACCAAGAGATCAAACGGCTCAAAGCAGACAAACCGAGTGTAGAGAAATTCATACCATACGAATACATGCACGGATCGGTGGAACAGCGCATCGACCTCTTACGCGGTTTGATGGATACAGATGGATCGGGAAAGAAAAACAGGATCACCTACAGTACCCTTTCCTATGGCATGGCACGTGACATTGCCCTTTTGGTACGTTCCCTTGGAGGACAGGCGATCATACGCAGGTACGACAGGCGAAATGAAGGTAAAGGCGTGGAGTTTCAAGTAAACGTGAGGATCAAGGTTTGCCCGTTCTACCTCGAACGGAAAGCTGCCGAATGGAACATCAAAAAGACGAACTATTGTTCACGGTATATCTCGTCTATCGAATATATTAGAGAGGAAGATTCCGTATGTATAAGCGTAACCGCTCCGGATCATTTGTATCTGACAAACAATTATATTGTAACGCACAATACACTTGAAAGCATCGCCACTATCAACAAGGCCGACGCCTTCCCCTGCCTGGTAATCTGCCCGAATGTTGTCAAGATCAATTGGCAAAGGGAATGGCATAAGTTTACAGACAAGAAAGCGATGGTATTAACCGATTCCGTCCGCGATAGCTGGCCTTTCTTCTGGCAGACAGGCATGAACCAGGTTTTTATCGTAAACTACGAAAGCCTACGAAAATACTTTGTCCGGCGGATCATGAAAGCAGAGAAATGGACATTGAAAGATGTCGAATTTCACAACACGATCAAACTGTTCAAGTCCGTGATAATCGACGAATCGCATAAAGTCAAATCAACGGCCACCCAGCAGACCAAGTTTTGCAAAGGCATTGCATCCGGGAAAGAATATATCATCTTGCTGACTGGGACACCTGTTGTCAACAAACCAAAGGATCTGGTTGCACAATTGGGTATTATGGATCGCATGATCGATATGGGTGGATGGAAAGGTTTCATGCTTCGGTACTGTTCCGGTCCTAACCAAGCGAGCAATCTAAAGGAGCTAAATTATAAGCTATGGCAACACTGCTTCTTTCGTCGGGAAAAGTCGAAAGTACTCACCCAGTTGCCGGATAAAGTGCGTCAGATTGTTTCCTGTGAGATAACGAACCACAAGGAATATATGGATGCGGAACGCGACTTGATCGATTACCTGAAACGATACAAGGAAGCGGACGACGAAAAGATTCAAAAGTCACTGAAAGGGGAAGTTATGGTTCGTATCGGTATTCTGAAAGATATTACCGCACGCGGAAAACTGAAAGAGGTTATCGACTTCGTGAAGGACTTTCGGGAGAACGGGAAAAAGATCATCCTGTTCTGTAACCTGCATGAAATTGTAGACCGCCTGATGATAGTTTTTCCTTCCGCCGTCTGCGTCACCGGACGACAGAATATGCAGGAGAAGCAGGCTTCTGTCGATGCCTTTCAAAAGAACCCGAAGACGGACGTTATCATCTGTTCCATTAAAGCGGCCAGTGCCGGTATTACGCTCACAGCAGCCAGCGATGTCGCCTTTATTGAGCTACCTTGGACGTATGCAGATTGTGATCAGGCAGAAAGCCGTGCCCATCGCATCGGACAGAAAGACTCAGTGAATTGCTACTACCTGCTCGGCCGTCGGACGATTGACCAGAAGCTCTACAGGATCATTGAAGAAAAGAAGCATATCAGTAATGCTGTATTGGGGGCTGAAGATAATATCCAGACGAATATTGTTGATATGATGGCAAATCTTTTTGATACGAACGAAGAGGAGGAATAAGAAAGGCAGCGCCTCACAGCGCCACCCCCTTACAATCAGAAACAAATATATCAAATAAAGACGACTATGGCAAGTGAGGCATTGAATAAATATATTGAGAAACGTTATGACAGGTGGTTGGATCTCGCAAATTACTGCTGTAATATATCAGGATTACCTGGTGAAGGACGAGATGTTTTAAATGAGGTATTAGCTGGAATATGTGAAAATCCGTCTGATAAAATCGAACGCATGATGGAGAAAAAATCAGGGGCCTACACGGAGCTTGACTGGTATATCATGCGTTCGATTAGGTTAAATGCCACATCCGATACAGCACCTTACCGGCATAAATACAAACATATACCGGTAGATGAGAATGTAGATTGGCGACGGCTGAATATCATTGACGAACCCGACGACAGCCCAGATCGTACCGAATACATCCGAGAACGTATGCAGGATGTCCGGAACATAATCGATCAATTAGGCTTATCCGAAAAAGCTAAACGTATCTTTGCTTGGAAATTTTTTGCAGGAGAGTCTTTTGCTGATTGGTCGGGACCGGAAAGTAGGAAAGAATTATATGAAACCTATAAAAGTGTTTTCAATGCGGTGATGGAGAAGAAGGATGGGAAACTGCTGTTTTGATGTTTGTGGTTTCTAACTTTAGAACCCACAACTTCTTTCAATTGTCTGGAGTTATGTGTGATAAAACAACTATAGGTCAATACACTGGCCTAAAAGACAAGAGCGGAAAGGAGATTTACGAGGGTGATATAATGAATGACCCAACAGGAAAGAATGTTGGAGTTGTTGAGTGGAATAGTATCTTATGTCAATTTCAATTGTCATGGCAAAATATGCCTACTGCGGCTGACATATTTTTTATGGTGAAAAATGGCAGCCTGCGCCTTGGCAACATTCACGATAATCACAATGATTGGATAACTCAATATTAAATAAAAGTGAATGCAGACGGCAATCTGGCATCCACTTTATTCAATCATATAAAAACGCTTGACCTCGTTTAAAAACAGCAAGACTCCTCATCTTGCAAGTGATTGATTTTTTACAAAAGTAACTTTTATTTTTGTTAGTAACAAGATTACCCAGTTATTATTTAAAAAAGGTATGAATATAGATACTGAATTTAACGTAGGAGATAGCGTATGCTATCTGAGCGGGGATAACATTATCCATACAACTATAAGCAAAATAATCATCGAAATATCCTATGCTGATGATAATTTCTTTATGGTTTATAAGCTGTCAGATGGACTTAGTGTACCCAGAAACAATTATCCCAAATGGGATAAAAGACTTTTCAAAGACAAAGAGAGTTTGATAAAATATTTATCTGAATCATAACTACTAAAGAATATGAATATGGAACCATTGATAAGATTGGTGGGATTAAAGGGGTGCAGTGGTGATACTTATGCTTATTTTTCCCGTGATAAAGAAAATGTGAAAAAAGCGTTGGAATTGGGGATAGCCTGTACCGGAGCGGACGATAACGGAGCCTATAACATATATTTTAATGACTCTGAGGAACTTTGTTGTGAGTATATGAGATATTGTGTTACCAAAGAGTTTAAAAAAGCCGCTTCTATTGAAGAGGCTGTTGAATGGATGGATCAACTAATGAACTAAAAATTAAATAGAAATGAAACAAAAGAAATTACATATATCTTTTGACTTAGTATAATTGGCAAAACGAAAAGTACAAATTTTCAAAACGAAAGAGGATGTAAATTAAACTGTGTCAGCAAAGAATAAAATATTAACTTTGCTAACACAGTTTTTCTTGAATAAAAATCCGCTAACCGCCACTCTGTTTCGAGTAAAAAGATCGTTACTTAGGATGCTCGTAGTTTCTTAAGAGTTGATTTGTCAGAGGATTGCTCCATCGAATTGAATGTCTTTTTCCGGAAAGGAGAAAGGCCTCGGATTAATGGTTTTGTTCATTATAACACTAAAACTAAATTAAGGTTACCAACAAATCTGTTGTAACGAAGAAGATGGCCCATCAGTACATAACTTACCTTTTTCATCGAAGAATAATCGATCCATACAGACCACTCTATCCCAATTCGGTTTTTGGCAATGCACATCAGCATGGCGATGATAAACAATATACAGATCACCATTCGGAGCCTCTACTATCGAATTGTGTCCCGGTGCAGAAACCCCTTTAGGAAGATCCGTAGTCAAAAGAGGATTATCCTCACTCTTTACCCAAGGCCCCAGTGGACTATCCGCATAAGAAACCCCTACTCCATAAAACTCATAGCCGGTATCATTGGCGGAATAAGTCATATAATACTTTCCATTCTTTTTAAACACATAAGCACCTTCATTGCATCGGTTCCTATCCCAGTTAACCTTTTCCCATGTTTGCGAAGCGCCAGATATAAAAACAGGTTCCCCCATCAATCCGGAAAGGTCTTTTTTTAATTTCACCCCATAAAGTTCACCAGTAGCCAACGTATCCTGCATTCCATTTTTGCTGAAATATACATAAGGCGTCCCGTCATCATCAACAAAAATGTCTGCATCAATGGCAGAATAGCCCAAGTCGAACCAAGGAGTATAAAGATCTATAAACGGTCCTCCCGGCTTTTCACTGACAGCAAGACAAGTAAGCATCCGATCCAAATCTTTCATATAACAACTGTAAGTCATATAAAACCGCCCTTCGTAATATTTCACCTCTGGAGCCCAAAAGCCATAACAGCCGATGTGATCCTTTGGTTTACGATACAAAAGACCTTGATACTTCCACCTAATCAGGTCGGAAGAAATATAATAAGCAAATCCTTCTCCTTCCGGCAATGCAGTCGTACCTGTCAGGTAATATAAACCACCGGCTTTATAGATAAAAGGATCAGCTATATACAATTCAGTACTGTCCGTTGTTTTTAAAGGATTCTCATAACACCTTAACTTCCTATCCGATATTTGATGACAAGAAAACAAAAAAACACTCGACAATACAAGCATCGTTTGATAAAAAAACTTCATATAAATGTTATTTTTGCAAAATATCCAGTAAATGTACTTCTATTTTTCTAATAACAAAACTATTTCCGATTCCTTTTTAAATGAACCCTAATCACATATTTGACAAACTACCGCTAAACTGAAAATTTAGCGGTAGTAGTTCACCAAATCCTATAATATCCCCCAATCCCTACATATGGAGATAAGCCATTTCGGCCAATCCCATAACCGGCCGTGATGCCTATTCCCCAGCGACGGGATGACTGCCGTTTTGTTATAGACATTGTCTTTCGAAATATATCAATACTATCGAGTGAAGGATTATATCCAGACACCCAAGCATGATAATCGTCCGTCAAGTATTCTTTCTGTGTGATCCTGATCGGAACAAAGATCGGCTCTCTCACTGTATCTCCCTCGAGTGTAATGTAGATGGGAAACATCTCCGGCACTGTCTGAATTACTGTTTCGTAGACAGGATAAGGGATGCTATCTCGAATCGTGTCACGATGGATAACAGTATCTGTTTTTTGGACAAAATCGATCTCTGCCCTCTTTGTACATCGGCCGGTCAGAAAACTGAGAAAACAAAGAATCAAAATCTGTATTACATGCCAAGTTTTCATGATTAATATTTCATAGCCATACCCATATTTGGATGCCGCCCGGATATGAAAAAGGCGGTAAATCTCTTAACTTGAAATTACCGCCCTATGATGATATGAAATAATTACGCTATTCTAAATCTATGACATCATGTAACGCCATGACTTTGTAAGCTGCAATTTTTCCATTTACAGTTAGTAAAACTACATCAACTAGATATGCTTTCTTTGTTGGGTTTGAATCTGAATGAAGTATCATTTCTTTTAACTCATCTGTTTCAAACACAACTGCCATTTTATTTTTAGATATAGCATCAATCACAGCCATGTTTCCTTTATCAGTCTCCATATCACTACGCATTTGGTATATGGTCATCAATTGCCTTGAATACATATCTGTAACAGGCTGAACGGATTTAATGGATTTAATTTCCTTTTCCAACTGGTTTTGAGCACTATTACCTTCTTGGAAGTTAAATGTGCAGTTGTAATATATATTGCTTTTATCTCCCTTATTGATGGCTCCGATTGTCGTAATCCCATTATTATCACCGGCTGTAACCAATGCGAGGTCTTTGAAATTTTTACATTCATTCAAATCTAAATCAGGCTTTAGCCCAACACCTTTCGTAAAGAAATCCAACACATTCTTGATGTAAGATGAAAATTCAAGAATGATGTTCATATTTTCTATAAACGGAAGTATTCCAGCTGATGCTATTTCACAAAGGATTATATCAATGCATCCTTCCTCTATCTTTTCTACATAAAGTTTGGATTTAGCAGCTTCTTTGCAATCCCCATTTTTCTTTGCAAATAAAGAAAAAAGATTTCCAATTGCATTCAAAGAAGTCACAAACTCTGATATTTCAATTGGCTTCGAATGCTCAATATGAAACAATATGGCATCCACGTTATTCTTTTGCTCCATCATCTTAACTCAATAAATACAATACAAAAATACAAATTTTAAATACTTGATCAGATCAATTATGTATGCTATAAATCATAATTCGGTAATTCCAACAATTCAAAGAGCGCTTCTAGGGACAAGAGCTATAGCATCTCCCACCCCGCAATAATATCACTCATCTCCGCCTCCCGTCCATTCTCCACCCGGCTCATTCCGGACACAATACGGATCATCTGCTCACGGTCGTTCACATTGATCGAATCATCAGCTGGAATTCCGGCATAATCAGATACAGCCATAATGTAGGCTTCCGTATGGTTATTATCCTCCGGTGGGGCCCAACGGGTAATCAGCTTACGGATAGTGTCGAGCTTGTAATTTTTGAAGTAGTTAGACAATATTTTAAACATAGCCCGGTATCCGTAAGCCATTGTTGTAAATTGCTTAAACGACTTATCCTTGCTTGGACGGATTTCTCCCTGAAACAAATCATCGTTAATCCGGATATTTCCGGGATTATTATTTCTTAAACCTCTTGGTAAATTATTCTTTTTCATTTTTATCCTCCTATTATTAATACCCATTCTGCGGTTCACGATCACCGCATTTCTTTCTCTCACATCTTTTCATGGCAAGTTCAAGCTTTAGATCCGAATAGCTCTCTTTCAAAGTAAAAAGCTCATCCTGTACCTGTCGAAGCCTTCCGGTTTGTTCTACAAAACGTTCTTCTTTTTCTGATAGCTGTTTTTGCAGGAACTCGTTATACTCACGTAAAGCCTTGAACTCCTCCACATCGGCATGGGCGTCCTCAATACGGGCGTTTGTCTTCCGGTTCGTATAGAAGCTAATCCCCCATTTTATCGCCTCGAATCCTCCCAATGTTCCGATGATTGTCAGGATGTCAGTTAATTCTACATTCACTTTACACCTCCTTCCGTTTTTATTTGATCATCTTTGTTACGAGTTTTTTCATTGCCATAAGGCAGTGTTTGTTATTTCTCCGCCTCCGGTCTGTGATAGATGGGAGGCGGATTTTTATATTATTCGCTCGGTTGCTCCTCTTTTAGCGGTTCATCCAAAATTTTGACATACGTCGGCATCGTGAACTCAGAGAACATGCCGTTGCGATCTATGAAGTCAACACGTTGTTTGAGGTATTGAAGTTCTTCATCAGTCAAAGCTATATCTGTTGTTTCCGTTATGGCCGCTGCATCAGTAAATCCGATGTTGATTTGACCACTCCCCATATCCTTGATAACGATACGCTTCTGATCAACCTCCGAGATCGCTATCTTACTGTCTATCGATACTTTCAGTTCCATGTTTTTTCTCGTGTCAAACTGTGGTAACACGGTGTTGAGTATTAATACTCTGTCTTTCAATGTTAAATTCATCTTCTTATTCTATATATAATAAACCTGTTGCACTATCCCATTTTACATTATATTTTGTTCCAGATGTATCTAAATCATTAATCTGGGTTAACGTTGGTAAGAAACTTGCTTTTACACAAGTCCTAAATACCCATGAGGCATCAGATTTAAAATGTCTGACAAAAAAACTTATTTCCCGATAAGCCGTTGCATCAGGATTGTATTTCATTACAATAAATTTTCCGATATTACCTAAAATACCTTGATAAGTTCTTTGAATTTCCATACCTTGAGCTTCTCTTGCTGCAAACAAATTAACATAGTTATTATTCCACGATTTGTCGGTTAAATAAATGCTTGAAAAATTAGATGTGCCTCCATTGAGACTTATAGCATTTAACATTCTAACATTAACATCTCCACTTTGGTCAACTCTAAAATCTGCACTTTCTGGAACTAAACCTCCAGCCCAAAATCTTATAGAACTATTAGATGTGCCATATCCTGTAATCCCAGCTTGTCCATTTCTTAGTAAAATGGCATCATTTGCTGTAATAGTCCCATTTGAAATCACGTTACCTGAGCTATCAACGCTAAATGTCGGATCAGTGGGTGGTTGCCCTTTCGCCCCGGCTGTTCCTCCCGACCAAATACGGATTGTACCAGACGCCGACATTCCACCTGTGCTTCCAAAAGCGATCGCACCCGTAGTTATGAGTCCGCTATTGATCTCCGTTATTGTATTGTCATACTTTGAGGCAAGAACCCATTTAGAACCGCTATATCTATAGATATTCTCCCCATCCACCCATAAGTCATTCGTTCGCATACCTGATGTTGGAGCCGTCGTTTGATAAAATACCCTTGCCTTGTTATTTGCAGTCAATTGGGCGTTGTTGGCTGCATTTGACGCATTCTCTGCATCCGTCAGGGCATCATTTACCCCATCATACAACGGTTGAAGGTTAGGACGGTCGGAAATGTTATTATAACCGGATGTTCCGGATTTGAATATCACAGGTCCGGTTATAGTCCCATTCACCAGATCAATCACCAATCGGGCTAACTTGTCCTTTATCAATCCTGTCGTGATCGTCTGGCCGGCAATCTCAGTGTATCCATAATTCGGAAGCCAAGAGCGTACGCCATCCTCCGGAGTATTGAGCACCCCTACCCAGAAATGATAGAACCCTGTTTCATCCTCTAACTTTATCTGCCGTTCACTGACATATATTGAGCCATTTGTTCCTTCTTTTGGACATTTGGCATAAACATAATAGGCAAGCGAATTATTCAGCCGGAAAGAAGCCGCCGGAATAGCCCATTCACGGATTTCCTCGCTAACGGTAAAGTGTACTAACTTTCCTGTCGTATTCTTGAAATAGTTGGCATCATTGTCCGCATTCGGAATAAACTTCATTCCTATAAGCTCCATCTGCTGGGAATTGGTACCGACGATAAGTTGCGCCGTATGCACGGCCAACGGCTTGATAAGTTCGGTAAAATAATCCCCTTCCGGGTCAAACATCATGCCCAAAGTTTCCATCACGTCCCGCCATGAACGTTTCGTATGTTCCCGAACCGGCTTAACCGCATCCTCAATCTCTTCCGGCACTTTATTCACATCATCCACCAGATCCTTAAAACCATTCGATTCAAGGAAATCGGACAAGGTAAGTTCATACCGGTATGAAGGTGTACCGTCTTTCTCGATATACCTTTTTATTTTGGTAACACGAATCTCTCGATCGATATCCAACTGTTCAGAATATACGCCAACCATCTGGCCACAGGCGATAAAGATGTTTTGCAGACGAAAAACAATTTCATCACATTTTCCTCGTAACTGGATGCGTTTCTCGCACTTGCCATCCAACCATGCTTGCGCCTCTTCCTGTAGCTGTAATGAAGCGTTATCCCTGTAGCTTTGCGGCATTTTCAGGCCGGTAAGGATAAACTTGTCACCGACAGAAAAATTAATGTCACCGGGAACTTTCAAGGCGTTTTCCTGGTCATTCTGCTTTAGTTTGAACTGTTTCAAGTCATTGTCCCAACTGTCTTCAACGATTGCAAGGTCATAGCCAGCCAAGCCGCCATCCTGGAATGTAACGACCACTTCCACCCCGTCCAACAGGCAATCGGTAAGATTGAAATCCATACCGGCAGCTTTCAGAGTGTAATCGTCGATCTTTTCTGTTACGGCAAACTCTCCTTTCGGAAAGATATGGTCGAATTGCATGGACTTTTCTATCCGGCCGTACTTCTCTACATTCTTTTCGATAGAGAGCCGGCCATCAGGCAGAAGAAGATAATCAGCACCATAATCGGGACCGAGATTCTTGTCTGAACCGTATGGATAAAAAACCGTCACAGGTGGCGTATCATCAACAGCGGACACTTCCAGTTCAGTAAAACCCATTCCTTCGCCCTGTGCCAAGACAAGGCCGTTGCTTGAATACTCCCTCCTGCCGATATTTATTGTCTGACCGGATATCCAGTATTCCGTATTCAATTCTTTAATGAGTTCGTCAAGTACCGTCCCGACTTTCTTATCTTTGAAAGAAAGGGTAATCATCCGGGATTCGATACAGGATCCGGCCACCCAATCTGATCCTGTACGGTTCATGTTTTTGACAAATAGGATTAGCCAGTCACGGGCGGTACCGGTGTAATAGTCGAAGTTCTTTTTCCGCTCCGGTGTACCATGAAGGAAAAACTCTGCATCCAAAAGGTCGTACCGACTTGAATAGAACTGAACGGTATATTCCCAACCAAGAGATGTCTCCTTTTTCGTCACCTTCTCATTATGCCGGATCTTGTATTTTGTCCCTTCAAAGTCTATATAGTCGTTGATTTGAAGGTTTACCACATTTCGGGAAAGAAAATTCAGGGTAAGAGTGTCCTCACCCATAATCTCTTCGACCGTATAACTATTATCCTTCAGATAAACGTCACAAACTACCGTATTTCCGCGCTTTATTTCCATACTGCTAAATAACCTACTTATTTTTAGGCAATAAAAAACACGGCAACCGGATATATGACATTTTACCGGTTGTCGTGTTTTAATATATAAGGTAGATGTTCTGTTTATGGTAGATTTCTAAAGCGCAAGTCCACACGCGCCAAAAGTCGTAGACAACGCTGCAATCTCACACCAGAACATCGGCTTCGTTGATACAAAGTCCTGCCATATATTACCACTCAACCGTTTACTCATGCCTATTACCGTGTAAACGATAAAAGCCAGCCACACCGGAATAAGAACCCACCAGAAAGACGTGCAGCCAACCCATAGCTGAGAAGAAAGCAACGTCAATGCCGCCGATCCACAATGAATGCGGTTTATCCAAGTGTCTTTGAAATCAGGAGCCAAACCGACACCAATCAAACCGATACAGGCTGCGATCGCCAGCAACCGCATAGTAAAGGTTGTACTCATTTCCCAAATGACCGGGAATAGGAACATAGCCGTCAGTGCCATGCTTGCTCCAAAGATCAATTTATGATCAAGAGTATAATACGTCGCACTAATTGAGTACGGTACACCTTTTGCCTTTATACAAACTGCTGCCGTATAAACTGCTATAACCAAAAAAGAAATAATTAATAATAACATGATTTTCAAACTTTAATGTTTAACTTTGTTTCCGGAGACCCTCGGTCCCCTAATTTTCTTTTTTTTACAGCCTCCAATCTGTGATAGCCTGGAGGCTGTTTTATTATTCTTTCGCCACCGAACATTTTATATCTCCATTTGTTTTAAAAGAAAATACCCAACCTGGGGTTGGCGATTATCAATAATTTTTTCTGAATATACATTTGCTGTCTTTCTGCTGTGACAGCCCAAAGACAGTGTCACTAATTTATTAATACGGCCTTGCAGGCGGAGTGAAGTTTGATGTCCAACGGGCAATATTACTGATGCGAAACTCGTCAATCATACCGTTCAGATACAATCCATAATCTCGATATTTTCCGATCATTAAAGAACTATAGTACCCTGAAACCATCGTTGATGTGAAACCAGACGCATACACTCCATTTACATACACTTTCCAATATCGAGATTGTGACCTGACGATCGCAAGATGAACCCACTGATCCCGTGGCATCGTAAAATAGCATATTGCATCCCCTCGGGTTCCACCATACTGCAATCCAAAGAAAATGCGTCCGTCAGATTCCTCCATTATATCAAAGCTGTAATTTCCATAAGCAACGCCTTTTGACATTATACCGTTTTTCACACCACTTTTCAGTTTAATCCAAAAATCGACGGTATAGTTTGGATATAGGGACTCGTTTATGGCATTCGTTCCACTTACCTTTACATACCCGTTTCCTGAAAACGAAACGCAATTCTTGAATTTTCCCACTACATAGGACATATTACTACCAACATAAGGCTTGCCTGAGACTTCATCTTTCAATGATCCATCAAAATGTAGCAACAACAAAGTATTCTTGTCTACTTTCTTCCGTCCCATCATCGATCTTATCATACCAACCTCCTTTCCGCCGAAAGTCGGTCAGATACTTTAGTTAAGAGGTGTTTACCTCCCCCCCCGTTAACATTTGTAAACAATTATTTCTCATGACTTTATCTCCTATTTTTTAGTCGTTAATATCTTGTTTCATCTTTTTCAACGGCAGATCATTCTTCGTAAGCCCAATAGCGGATCAGGACAGTGCCATCACCGCCATCACCTCCAATAGAAGATGGGCCACGATATGCACCACCACCTCCTCCTTTACCGGCGTTACTTCCTCCTTCTCCGTCCATACCTTTTCCTTCATTGTAATCGGAAATTCCCGGTAAATACTTTCCTCCTTGTCCCGATCCTCCTCCAGCATTTCGTTTACCGAAAGACTCACCAAAATCACGAGTTGTATGTCCTTGTCCTTTTCCTGCCGTATCTCCCGTCCATTCGCCTAAATCTCCATCTCCTCCGTCAGATCCACCGTTACCTGGACCTCCTCCAGAACCTCCATTACCGCCAGATGATTGAGAGCCTCCTTTCCCTCCGTTAGCTCTATAAGTAGAACTCATGAATTGGGAAAATCCTCCGTCATAAGCAAACCCTGATACGACGCCATTTCCACCTCTTCCCACCGTAATCGGAATTGTTTGACCAGAAACCACTGGAATAGAATTTCCATCTTTCCACCCTATATTATTAGATTTGAAGGTCTTGGTATATCCACCACCTCCAGCATCGCCACTTCCACCACCGACACCACCGACAAGAAACACATCGACCTCCTTGCAGCCTCGCGGAACAACCCAGGTGTAATTTCCGGCAGGAAAGAACCTCTTCGTAAATAATTGCAACTTCTTTTTCCCCATCATCGACCTGATCATATACAACCTCCTTTCTTGCGATTAGAAGTTGTAAATTGTTTATTTAGAGAGCGCCCCCCATTTAACTTTTAATAACATAACCTGTTTCATTGTTTTACCTCCTGTACAATTGTGGGCAAGTCTTTCAAGTCGTTCGGATAACCTGTAACGGTTGTCAGAATGCAGAGATAGGTCACGCCGTATTGCTCATAATACTTGTCCTTCTCGAATGCCATACCTTGTACGTATGGGATCGGATCCTCCAATGTCCCTGCGTGCTCAACGGTAACCACCTTGTAAAGATCCATTTGTCCGGCCGGAATCCAATCAGCTTGCAAGGCATGATCCTTGATAACCTCGTAGAGCAGGTATTCCTGGGCTTTCTCGGCTTTATACCGGAAACGGAACCCCGGCAAACCATCCTTAGGCCCGGATACCTTTTTCCCGAACTCGGCCCCCTTATCTCCCCACACGGGGAAAAGGACTTGCATCTCCAACGCCTGGTTCGCGGTAAGGGGGACGCTGTTCACCATCGAGCGGGCGAAAGTGACGGCTTGCGCTTCCGGGGATTTAGCGATTGCCTTATCTGCTTTAGTTTGCAAGGCTGCCGTTGTTGTATGGATCATTTCAGGATAGCCTTCCACCACGATAGCTTCGACCTCCTCGGCTGTTTGGGCGGCATCGATACGGGATAGCAAGCTGTCTGTCACCTTGCCGCATTGCTCCGAATAGTCCGCTATTTCGTTAAGAGCAACCGTTAAGATATTCGAGGCGTAAAGATGACCGCCTACTTCGACTTCTTCCTGCCGGCCACACTTATCCTTCACTTGCAGGGTGTTCGAGACATATGCGTCCTGTTCATCAATATAATAATGATGGATGTCTTTGTCGTAGATTTCCTGCCGTTTGGCATCACGGGCACGCCAAAGCAATTCTTCCGGTGTCGGCTGTGGTTCCGGTGTCAGTGCCATGTACCAGCATTCCAACGGTGAAGCTTCCGGATAGTCGTTATGATACTTCTCCTGTTCTTCGTTAAGCAAGAGATAAGCGCCATCTTCAAACTCTTCAAGAGTTGTGCCTGTCTTATAGGAAGCAGGTAAGACTTCTTCTATAGGCCAAAAGTTTATTTGTTTTTGAATGTATAGCATGATATTGTTCGTTTTTAAATTACACATACGGTTTAGTAGGAGGAGTGAAGTTTGATGTCCAACGGGCGATATCACTTACTCTGAATTCATCTATTTTTGATTTTATAGAATATAGAGGATCACCATCTCTCCTGTTTTGTCCTCCTAATCTTAAACTATAACTCGGAAGAATAGAACTTTTCAAAAGACCTTCCCCTTTCAAATATCCATCGATAAAGATCATAACATTCCAATTATGACATACCACTGCTATATGTGACCATTTTTTTAAAGTTGGATATGTGTACGTGGAAATAAAGGATTCAGATGTATTATCGGCATGAAAGGTTATACCCAAACCATTATAAATATATAAAAATAGTGCTCCACATTGTCTTATACTGTCTCCTGCTTGGGTGCAACCGAATAATAATGATTCATTTCTTTCATTAGGATATATCCAAAAATCAATAGTAAAATACCCTGTAGATATAAGATTAGCATACCAAGACCGGTCCAACAATAATACTCCATTTCCAAACTGGCCACAGGACTTGAATCTTCCATTAGAAAGGATAGTTACTGATCCTTCTTTAGAGACAGATTTTCCCAACATATCGTGAATAGGCTCTTTATCAAAGTTTAATAGAAAGACCGTATTATCATCAGGCATACCAACATTTTTTCCCATCATCACCCTTCTCTTCATCTTTCACCTCCTTTCATTATACTCTCACGACAATTATCCCATGTTCTTTTTTCAGCGATACCCCTGTGGCTTTACCAGCTGGCAGTTCAACGCTTGTTTCCTCCGATTGCCAGCCCGAACCGTTTGGGATCGGTTGGTTAATCGTTGATCCGGTGTTGTTTTTAATGGACAGATAAAACTCCTGCATCTCAGGAACGCTTCCTATATTCGCAAAGTTGATCGCCTGCACAGATGTACTCGAATAGGTAAAACGCAAGTTATACGGTGATGAAGGAAGCGACTTTAAGGTACCGACATCGACATACTCTTTCAGCCTCAAAGAGTCCGATACCTTCGTTTTCTCTTCATTGCTGTAATTATTGTCGGTATGGACATACGCGGCATCCTTGACCGTGTGGTCGTCATTCTGAAGCTGGGAGAGCTTGGTCGGGATGCTGTTCTGAACATTCGCGATGCTCTGATTCAGCCCGGCGATAATCCCTTGCAACGTCTGTGTGTCCTCCACGCTGGCAAGGAAGGCAATGATCTCGTTGAACGATTCGATGGCACTCGATGCGTCACCCGAAACGAGCGTGTTGACTTGCTGCTGCAAGGCTGTCAGCGCGTTCCTGATTTCCGTGTCGTCGTAGCTTTCCCCGTCCTGTCCTTCGGCTACCACCCCCGTATCTTCTTCGCCTATTTTCCAATGCTTGGTTTCCGGATCGATCGAAGGAACCGGGGCATCGTTTCCCCGAAGGTTCGGGGTGTCGAACTTACCTTCAGCCGTCGTGATCGTCAGGATATAGGTCGTGGCATCATTCGTTTTAACTGTGACCTTCACCTCCTGCATGACGGCCGGCAACTGGGCAAACGTATGAACGCCATCAGCCAGCTTCATGTTGAATTTACCGTTTTCCAAACGTTCAAATAACCAGACTGATGTAGGGTAGACGGTTGCGTTATCGGCCCATTCAGCCGTCGTCAGTTCGATCTGTTGATAAATAAATGCACCTTTCTTACTCATTGCTTAAATATCCTTGTTTTATCGTTCGTACTGATTCATTGTAATAATTGGCTCCTGTCAGATAAACATTACCGGGCAAGGCTGTACCGCTGCCGGATTCCTGCCACGAGGCTTTTCCCCCGGCAAGATCATAAAGCCGGTAGAATACATATTCGCCATCTTCCGCTACACGCACATCATCACCGATACGAAAATTGATGGTTGTACCGTCGGTATTGACATAGCTCAATGTATTTTCGTCCGGGATAGCCTCCAACGTCGGGATCTCCGGTTTGTTCTTGATGTAGTTCTTATTGACAGGATCGGTAACGTTCCAGTCGGGTTGCAGTCCACTGATGACTCCTTCGGCGGCTTCGGCTGCACGATTGGCGCGGTCGGCGGCTGTGTTGGCCTTGCCGGTTGCGACTATGGTATCTTCCTTTGCTGCATTAGCAGCCAAAGCAGCCGTATCCGCCAGCCCTGCCTTTTCATTGGCCAGAGTAGCGGCAACATTGGCTGTATTTGCCGCCTTGTCTGCATTTTCTTTTGCCGTGTTTGCGGCCAAAGCTGCATCCGTCGCCGATTTTGTAGCAGTCTCGGCAGAAGCTATGGTATCATCCGCACGCTCTACAGCCGCATTAGCATTTTCAGCGGCAGTTGTAGCCGAGGATGCTGCTTCATTCGCTTTATCCGTTGCGGTATTGGCATTTAATGTTGCTGTGTCAGCCTTTCCTGCGGCATCATTGGCCTTTCCTGCGGCTATATTGGCTTCAACAGTTGCTTTATCTGCTTCTTCCTTTGCCATATTGGCTGAAGCTGCTGCGGTATCGGCATTCTCGGCTGCGGTATTGGCTATACCGGCTTTTTCCTCCGCCAATGCAGCGGCAGCAACAGCCAATTTGGTCGCTGCATCAGCATCTCCGGCAGATTGAGTTGCTTGACCAGCTGCGGCATTTGCTAAAGCTGCGGCATCATTTGCAGCCTTGGTTGCCGCCTCTGCGCTCACTTTTGCGGTGTTTACATTCGATATAGCAGTATTAGCTTCCTCCTTAATTTGGGACATCTGTTCACGAACCTCTTTTGCCGCATCCGTTGCCGGCTTCATAAGTTCGGCCTTATCAGTCTCTGTCAGATCAGAAAAATGCAGTTTCAATTGATCCACTTCTGCTGGCGTCAGATCGGAAAACTTCATTTTCAATTCTTCACGGTCGAAAATATCCACGTATGCACTATCCGGCTCACCTTCGTATTTCATTTGAAGCGTACCGTTCAACTTTCGAAAAACCGGCTTCTCTCCTTTCGGCCCACGAATTTTCTCAATTTCCAACAGATTCTGCCAAGCACCATTAGCTCCTTGTTTCCAAAGGATGTATTTATCGTTTATCCCTAAAAACGCACTAAGGCCGGGATCGCCCTGTTTACCTTTCATTGCAGAGGGCAAAGCACGCTTAGGTCTCCCACCCTGAATGATCAGGATCATATCATTATCGGTTATTGTTCCGGCTGCCGGAAGCAAATTAGCCCTGATTATTTCAAATTCTTCTGCCATATCAATTGAAAACTATTATTCTACCTTGCTCGTCTGCCAATAACCCCAAATCCGGATCCTTCAGCACACGGTAACGAACATCACCGCCGGCATCTATCCAACTCACTACGGGAGCAACAACAGAAATAGTGAATCTTGCCCCTATCCGGTTCTCCAGCCAGACTTCCACAGAAAAGGACGGGCAATCCGTATAGTACACCTGAATGATACCATCCAATGTCTTAATATATAATTCCTGATTTCCTACACCGGATATCTGGCTAAAGAATGCCCGATAGTTATTCAGAAACTCTTCCACACTGCCGGCCAACATCCAAAGGGACAGTTTTATTTCCCGATGCAGGGTTTTGATTGTCGAAAGGTCTACCGTACGGCCATCGGTGAACGGCGCCTTAACCGCAGGATATTTCAAGATGTCCTCCTGGTTATCGTCCGATCCTATACCGAAGTCTGCAAAGTCTATCCCATTAATCGCATACTGCTCGCGAAGCCCGATACCGCCGGCCGGAGTTGCCGGATAAATGGCATGATTGTCCTCGACAAAAGAAAGTTCAAACACAGATACGTTCTCCCCTGCATTAAATGGCACAGGCTGTTCGTGAGAAGAGCCGGCATTGAATCGTAAGCGGTTGGTCATACCGGCAATAAGATTGAATTCCCGATAGCCCGGTGCGGACAGATCAGCAACAAACTTTCTATACCCAGACCAGAACTGCTCAAGCGTTTCTGCCTTCATGAGGAATTTCAACTTGACGGTCTTAGGTTCGAACTCCACAACCGAGAGATCGGGATCGATTCCGTCGGCTTCCGCCCAGTTGTTATATTTGACTGCCTTACGTTTGGGGTATTTCAGAAGATCATCAAAAGAACCTTCCAATAATTTACATCCCCATTCAGTATATACGTCTTTTCCATCTATTGTCATAATACACGTACTGTATGGTCTTTATGAGTTATTACCTTACCGCCAGCGTTCTTTACGAACACCACGGCATAGTTACTCGCATGGATCTCGGCTTCCGCCCCGTGCATCAGGATCACGTTGTAGCGGCCGATCGTATCAAAATGAAGGATTGCCTTGGAACCGGCCAAGAATACCTTCACCGGATTCGTCAGTTTCACGTCCGTCTCGATATAGATACCCATGCTTTCGGCCTTCTTGCCCCGGAACTCCCGTAATTGTTCCATAGACGGGAAATTATTCTTCGTGCAGAACTCCGTACCCTGCGGCGTCAGCAGAAGGCGCATAAGCTCTTCTTTGTTTTCCGTGCCATGCAACAACCTACAGGCACCTAACCGGTTTGCGATCTCAAAAAACTCTTTGTCCATCATGTTACATTTTTACTTTTACGTTAATAGTACCTTCCAGGGCATCAACCGTGCCTCTAGTGTTTTCCGATATCTTACCGGCAACCTCTTTGATCTCTCTCGTATTCTCGGCGATCCGATCGGTATTCTTTTCCACTTTATCTGATAGTTCGCGGATGGCCTTCACATCTTCCCAACCTCTGGATTGCATATCATAGATCAGCCTCATTTGTTCACGGATCGGTTGCATACCGCCACGGATATCTTCCAGCAGGATACGGACGGTCCCGGTCTGTCCAGCCAACAGGTCGATGCTCTCCTGCGAGGCTTTGGCATACGCGCCTTTCAGGGAGTTTTCGGATATATCTTCTTCTTTCTCCGGCTCTTCCACCTTATCTTTCATCAGGCTATCAGCCCAACCGAACTGCCTGTCAATCTCCTTTTGCAGTTCTTCCGCCATATTATAGATATAATCCTGTTCCCAGCCGGAAAGGACATTGTCGGCATAGAACTCCTTCAGCTTGTCACGAATCTTCTCCATTGCACCGGAAGATTCCGTTGCAGCCTTGATGGATTCTGTGACCATCTGCCGCATCATCTTCTTGACGGTATCTTTCGCCGATTCTGCCCGGTCTTCACCGGAAGCCCATGCTTCGGCTTGTGCGTTAGCGAAGTTGTCAATGGCGGATTTCAGGTTTTCCCCGAAGATGGCATCTTTGGCCTTCTCCTTGTTTTCTGCTATAACGTCGTTGATTTCCTCGATTTGTTCCTGCCACTCCTTGATACGGCTGTCATCAGTTTTTTTCTTGTCCTGTTCCTCTCTGATCTGTTGCTGGATAAGGATCTTCTGTTGCTCCAGCAGCTTGTTGTTCTGCTCAATCATTTTGGAAGCATCCTTTGAATAGGCCTTCTCGATTGACTTTTCCAACTTACCGTAAGATTTATCCAATGTATCAATTTGATCCTGCAATCGCTGGATACGTTTCTCGTTCTTCTTGTCATGGATTTTGGCGATGGCACCGGCCAAAGAGGTAACTACGCCAATGGCAGCACCGGCAGACGCACCAATCGGTCCGAACATGGAACCGGCTTTCGCACCGTTCATTGCAGAACTTACAGTGTCCATAGCCACACTGAAGCCTTCGGCTATCCCGCCGAATACACCACCAAACGAATCTCCGAGCTTCGAAAACGTATCAGAAAGGAACTGTCCGGCCTGCATGATCTCATTCATGCCCTCCTCTATCTCAGCCAAACCCTCTTTTAACTTCTTGGCATCACTTTCAGAGGTAAATACTTTTTTTAGGCCATTTGAAACTTTATTAAAAGAGGTTTCCATTTGGTCGGCTTCACGGCGGACATTGGCTATTTCATCCTTGATGGCCTTCAACTGATCCGGTGACTTGCGAAGCACATCAAACTGCTCTTTGGTAATACCGAATGAATTATCAGATGAATATTCCCCTCTTTCAAGAAAAGACAAGAATTTTTCCGCTTCATCCGCAATGGCACGAATAGAGGTGATATTCTTTTTACTCATATCATCAAACAACCGGGTGATGATGGAGGTGCTCTTTTGGGCTTCATTATCCACGTCCGCCAGCTCTTTCTTCATACCTTCTGCAAGGGAAAGCCGTTCACCTTCCGTTGTGGCCTTTGCTATCTTCTCATTATAAAGCTCCGTGATAGCCTGACGCTTTTCCAAATATGAACCATATTCTTTCAGGTATTCGTTCATGGCGCGTTCTTCTGCTTCTATCTGCTCATGGATAACATCAGATGTCGCATTTCCTAATTTGGCCCCAGCATTGACTTTTGCCATTCGGATCTCAATCGTCTGCTTTTTGGTCAACTTTCCTCCTTGTGCCTCTCTCCATTCTTTTTCTCTTGCACGGATAATATCCAACTCCCTGTCATAATCAAGATTCAACTGGGCGATCTTCTTGTCGGAACCTTCTTTCATTAGGTCAATTTCGGATTGCTGGTTTTGACGACGAAGGGATAAAAGTTCCTTTTGAAGTTTTTTCTGTTTCTCAAGTTCTTTCTGATCTACAGGTTTTGCAAACTTCGTCTCTTCTTGTTTTGATTGTTTATTTACCAAAGCCTCTGCTTTTGTACGATCTTTTAATCCTTGTACAACGATCTCTACTGCTTTCGCATGTTCTATCTTTAGCTGCTCATTTCGTTTTCGCAACCGACGTAATTCAAGTGCTTCTGGGAAGCTAGTGTCAATCCAACTTTTTTTATCTAATTGAGAAATCCGTTTACTATTTTTAGCCATCTCTTCTTCAATGGAATTCACAGTTGCACGTTGTTGTGCCATAGTACGATCATCTATCGACTTGGACAACATCTTATTGACTTCAACCATATCCATTAAAAGGAATTTCTGTAGAGAAAGATTCTTCAATTCATTCGGATAAAGCTCTTGTAACTTTTTATAAGCTTCAACCTTTTGCAAAGTGGACTTATTTTCATCTTGCAACACACCCAACATTTCTTCCGTCTGACTTCTCATTCCGTCAGACCATTCTCTCATTTCTGCGACTCTCTTATTATGAGCAGCCAATGCCTTTTCTGAAGCTGTAGCCTGTGTCGCAAGTTTGAATATTGCATATCCCAATGCGGTAACACCTGCCACAGCTAATACATATGGGTTTGCAAGAGCTGCCTTTCCTGCCGCCAACATAGCAACAGCCTGTTTTCTTAAAGCACCGGTAAGTAATGCTGTAGCTGTCGTATGTTGAATTGTCGCTAACCGGCTTAGAGCAGATGATTTTACATACGAATGTTGAGCTACCTGAACTAATAGAATAGCTGTTTTATATGAAAGAAAAGCTCCAGCTGCATTCTTTACCAACGATTCAAGGTTTGATATTGTACCTTCTATATCGTTATTCTCAAATGCTTCATTAAAAGCCTTGGCAATATCGGAGACTTCTTTCAGAATCTTCTCTCCCAAAGGACGCAAATAGGCCTGTACATTATTAGCCAACAATGTAAGCTGATTGTCTGCAGCATCTTTCATCTTCTCAAACGCGGCTTCCGTAGCTCCTAAAGAGTTCTGTAACTCTCCGAGATCACTCGCTGCCGACTTAGCATTCTTTCCGGTCAAAGCCAATGTTGCAGCCAATCCTTCATCCGTACCGAGCATTTCCTTCATCTTAGAAGCAGAACCGCCAGCCTTCTCATTAATCAACTGCAATGCTTCCTGGAAAGTACGCCCTTGAAAAGCGGCATCCCCAAGTTCCCCAGCAGTACCCTGGATAGCAGCCCGGATTTGGGTCATTGCCTGCGATGTCGGCGTTCCTTGTTTGGTCAATGAAGCGACTGCACCCAGCACCTGATCAATACTGATCCCGTATGCGGCCGCAATAGGTGCAACCTGGGCTATGGAGGCTCCTAATTCGCCAAATGTAGTCTTACCCAATCGGACAGTTGTAAAAAGCTGATCCGAGACTGTACCGGCCTCCTCTGCTGACATCTTATAAGCATTCAAGATCGTTGTAACAGCATCGGCTGCCGTCTCGGTTTCTGTAAGCCCTCCCACGGCTGCTTTAGCCGAAACTTCTAGAATCTTCATACCATCTGCCCCATCATGACCGGCAGAAACGATACTATAAAGTGCTTTAGCGGCCTCCGGAGCCTTGATCGGTATCTCTTGGGTTATAGACATAACCTGATTCATAAAACCGGTCATATCATCCGTCACCTGCGTGGAAATGGTCGCCACTTCCAGCATGTTCTTCCGGAACTCTTTTTCAAAGTCGTATGAGCTTTTTGCAGCTTGTGCAAAAGCAGTTGCCGCACTGATACCGATACCACTGAATATATCAAAAGAGGTCACCTCGCTTGCCAGAGTCTTGATAATTCCCATAGCCTCGCGTTTCCCTTCGTATAAACCGGAGTTGTCGATACCAGTAGCCATAAATAAGGCTCCATCCCTATTTTTGATTCCCATAATCCTTTTATGGTAAAATATAAACTAAAAGCATTTGTATTCAGGAATCTTTTGTATATTTGCTGTATGAGTCCAACGGTTTTTTATAAAAATGGAATGCGTTTCTTTTTCTTCTCTTTAGAAGAAAACAGAATGCATATACATATCAGACAGGCAGAAAAAAAGGCTAAAATTTGGATAGAACCTTCTATTTCTTTGGCTGAGAATAAAGGTTTTTCTTCAACTGAAATTTCAAACATACTAAAGGAGGTACAAAAACATGAGCGTATTATTAGAGAAAAATGGAACAACCACCGCGGAAGTAACAATGATTAATGCACGCGGTATCCTCCTTTTCGTAGGAGGAAAGGAATATTATCTATCGTATGACAGATATCCTTGGTTTAGAAATGCAAAAGTCTCGGATGTATTGGATGTAACCATGCCGGATGAAGAATCGTTGCGTTGGGATGCAATCGATGTGGATCTTGAGATTGACAGCATAATTCATCCGGAACGTTACCCGATATCTTTTTAACGAACAAAGCCCTGCTAACTTCACAGTCCGCAGGGCTTTCTTACTACCAAACAAATCAAAATTTATCACTATGACAAAACCTTTTCTCTACTTTCAATGTAATATATAGTTATGCAGATAAAACTTTCTTTATCCGTTTCACATGGCCTGTATCGAAGTCAACCATTTCAACCCATTCTCCATCTTCCTCTTTAATTGACGTATCTTCCGAATGAAAATCTTTGACCCTTCGATTCATCAAATAACCACGTTCACGAAGCATGCCGACCAACAAAACAAAGCTGCTATCCAATATTTGTTCATGAGAATAGCCGAAAGCCTCGTTGCAGGTCACTAAGAACATGAAGCTGCTTTGAGGGCCTTCTTCTTCCATGTCTCGCTGTTTTTCTGAAGGGCTATTATCTCCACTTCGCTTAACGGGCTCACAGCTTCCAGCGCTATGATAGTACGAGAAAAAGGGTTACAGCCTACCCGGTACAAGACGGCATTCAGAAGGATATAGATATCCTCCCATGTACAGTTGTCTTTCAGAACTTCCCGGAACCAGGCCGGCATATCACCTTTCTTATTATGAATGCCAAGACATACGATTTCAAAGATAAGTTCGTCATATTTGGCTATCAGTTCGGCGACCTGATTGGAAAATCCTTTATTCTTATCAGCAATCAAAACTTCTCTATCCTCTTTATCGATATAAAGCAAAAGAGGCTTTATTCGAAACCAGGTGCGGACAGTGATCGGGGTTATGGCGATACTATCCCCTACCGTCTTTCCTTCCGGTAATGATTCAAGCCGGGTAAATTCAAACGGAATGGTTACCGGCTGACAAGAAACGGATTCACTTTCTAACTGGAGTACTTGTTTTACACTCATATTTTCGATTAAAATATAAAAGCCCCGGATAGTTCCGAGGCTTTCGATAACCTAAACAACAGTCCTTAATTATTCTGCTGCTTGTACGGCTTCTGTTTCTGCGCTTGTCTTCTCTCCGGAATACAAACCGTTTGCCATAAACTTGACAAGGATTTTATCGCCTTCATTTTCCGGCTGGATCATATAACTGTCACCAATAGCCCCCTCAATATCTTGGGCTTCTCCCTGGCCATCCACTTTACGTTGCCATTGGAAATCACCAGTCGCTTCCGCAGGTGTCAAGGTGGCCATAAGCGTTTCACCAACTCTGGGTGTACCGGTGATTGCAACTGCCGTTACCGGAGTAAGGGTTACATTCATCACCGCCCGACCGAACGAAGATCGTTGCTGCCCAGCAGAGGTAATTGCTGCCAAACGGGTACATTTAACTAGCAAAAGGTCTGTTTGTTCTGAAGACGGAGCCTGACTCAAGCGGGCACTGACTTTACAAATGGCAAATGTATATTCCGTATACTTACCTTTGTACGGTGTTGTCTGTATCTTGAACGATTTGCGGATATTTGGAATATCAATCGGAGCATTCCACTTACCACCACTTACAGAACCACCACAAAACGCGAGCATCTCCTGAGCTGTCGGCGACGGGATAGCAAATTCAAAACTATCCGGGTCGCCAGCCTTATCGAATGACTCCCAGGGATCTTTCATCCCTTCCGCACGGAAATCGACAGAGGTCGCTTCATTGAAATTGAAAGCAACTGAGCCTTCATGAACGATCGGACACTGTGTATAAATAGAGGCCGGAACACCATCACCGGGGTCACCATATCCTAAGAAGGATACGCCTACCGCCAAACTTCTTTCATTAGCCATATTCTTAATCTATTTCTGTTATTACTTCAAATCTTATATTCGTACAATCGAAGCCTTCTTTTGCTTCGCCAAGAGGTTCGGACCATACGATCCGAGATTTCCAATACATGCCGAAAGGAGGTGTGATATTTCGTAGTGCAGACTTAACTTTTCGTGTCACTCCTTTCATTAGCTGTCGATCAGGCCTGCCTTTCGCTTGATTCTTCACAAATACGTTGATATTAACCGAACCTTTATTCACAACCTCTGTTTCATTTAACGTGAGCATCCGGATTGTGATATGATTCTTTGTCTCACCATCACCAGAGCGATCTTTGTACAGAATAAAGCTCGTACTGACCGGTTCAACCGCATCATACACGATATCTACTATATCAAACTGATCAGCCATGTTCAATATCCTTTCTCAGCGAGTTTATCAAATAACATTCGACTCTGTTTCTTGATCCAATCCTCGGCATGTTCCGTGGCAACGGAGATAACATCCAGATTTTCGATTGCTTCCACATACTTGGCATAAGGCATAGCGGCTACACCAATCAATACCCAGCCATTCTTATAAAGGGGTAGTAATTCTGATACGAGCCTTTTAGCCTCTCTCAATCCCGTATATTTATCGGTACCTTTCTTATCTGACAACTCGTAGTTCTCGGTCAATATATCGCCATCCTTGACGATCACATAACCGATAGAGCTACGGAGGTTACCAGTATGATCCTGATAGTTTCCTTTCTTTCGGGCAATCTTCACGAACTCTTCCCCGGCACGTTGCAATAATTTGTATATCCGCTCTTCCGCCCGGTCCACATAATAATCGAACCAACGTTCTACTTCTCTATCGCTCCACATCGGAGTCAAACCACCTTTCCTTGCCATAAGCTACACATAGATTACAGAGTGAGTCTGAAACGGTTCCCAGCTAATGATATCCACATCGAGAGCGATACTGTCAATCCGGATATGCTTCGCATTTTCCACAGGACGGGCCTTTGTCGAGAACTCACCGTGTACGATAAATTCCTTCCCATCGACATTCCGCTTCAATTGCTGTCCGCTATTGGATGGAAAGTATTGCCCTGTAACCTCTATTTCCGTCGGTTCTCCGGCAACCCATTCCCCTTTTACCAATTGTCCGGATTGGATTGTTACTATCGCTTTATGTGAATACCGTCTTACCATCTGTTTCGTGCCCTTCCTTTTGGAACTTCAATCTTATTCCCGATCAGTTCTGCTTTCTCCGGTTCTCCACCTTCCCTATACAGCCGTTTTGCCGTAGCGTCATACCAGGAACGAGGATAAGTGATAGAGAGTTTGTTTTCTGTGAAGTCCGGTAGACCACCGACCATTGAATACAGGTCGGCAGCCACCAGCTTTTGTTTTTGAATATCGATCGTCTTACTATCCTCTGTACCTTCAAGGCCGCGTCCCGGCAAAACGACGTTGTCCAAAAAATCTTCACAGTCGGCAAGACCGGGATAAGCAAGTATTGTATCTCGGATCGTCTTATCCATGGCCGTTATTCTCCGTTTTCGGTATCCTGAATCGTTTGATCTTCCGGTTCAACAGTTTCACCTAAGAATGTTGCCGGGATATCATCCGTACCTTCAGTATCTTCAGATGCGCTCCAATCCTTGCCATCCACCTTCATGATGAACATGGCATCCGGATCGTTTACGACAGGGATAGCATTTGCTTCTGCTTTCGTCCATTCCTTGAACGGTTCCAGTTCAGACCATTTGGTAACCAATACCCAATCCTGTTTTACCATGAGGGCAATCTTCTGCAAGGTAGCGGAAGATTCGGCTGCAATCGGTCCGTGTTGGATATCACCAACCTTCAAATCCTCCAAGAAACATACACGTTTACGCTCCCACGGATTGATCGTCTTACGACGATGAGCCTTGTCCTCGATACGGACAGACGGATTCACAGTAATGATCTTCACCGGGATTTCCTGTTCGGCCAGATACTCGTTGATAAGATTTTTCGTCACCAATATTTTTGAAGACGAATTAACCCATGCCTTCAATGTGTCGAATGTTGATTTCTGCTTCTTCAACAAAGAGAAGTCAGCCACGTGCATCACTACATAGCGAATCGTTACTCCCTCGGCAGAAGCAGCAACAACCGTATCTTCGATATCCTGCAAGCCGTTGGCCGTTGAAGCGTTGCTCCAATCTACAGAAGATTTACGCTGGTTCTTCTTCGGCATACCACAACCAACAAACTCAGCCGTAACGACACCGCTATTATTCTTTGCCGACAAATGGAAACCCGCACGGCTCATGAGCTGCATACACCACCATTCGAAACGGGCACGGACAGAGTTATACACGAAATCCTGATCCTTGAAAGCCAGGTTCAGCAATGCCAATTGATCTGCGTCACCCTGTGCGTCACGTTCCAACTGTTTGTACTCGTTGTAATCACTTTCGTTCATACCACGCTTAACGGCTATCTTTGGAATATCACCGGACAACTTGCTGATTACCTCGCGCGTCTTCTGCGGAGCGGAAGCGTCAAAAGAGATCACATCTGCCATTACCGGAGCACCCTTCTCGCCGGTCAGTGTCTCCCACTTCAACGAAGTCTTTCTTTTCACCCCGAAGAAGTTCGGGAAAACGACTGGTTTCACATGCCGGGTATTCAAACGAGCCGCCATGTTCTTTTTATTCACCTGTTTAATTAAACTTCTTTCCATATATCAGATTTTAATGGATTACACAAAACGGATAAACGACATTAATGCCTTTAAGTCCTTATCTACCGGGAACGGCATACAGGATTCGTTTACCGTACCTCTTACCAATAACCCGGACTGCTGGTTAGCTACAGTCAAGTCGACTTTATTCATCGTGACGACCAATTCGCCATCATAAGGTAACTTGGCGGCTTTCGCAGCCTGCTTGTCTTTAGCCTGAACCAATACTTGACCTTTTGTTGCAGCCCCAATCGTTGCTGCCAGCGTAATCGTATCGAAATCCGCATTACTCTTATCAATAGCTGTGATCTTATCGGAAGCGCCAGTCAAAGCGCCACCAATCGTCACGAAGTCACCCACACCGAACAGATGATTCTTGGCCACCTTATAAGTTGTTTCACTACCTGCATCGGAAGCCATTGCCGTCTTCAATACATGATACAGCCCTGTTTCCGGATCTTTTACTACTATTACAATCGGAGGCAGTTCGTCCAACGCCTTGCCATTGAACAAAGCGTTCTGCAAGTCTCTGCGATCAATCGTCCCACCACCGATCACATCCTCAATAATCTTTTCAATTCCGGGAGGATACTGGAATTCTCTTTCTCTTTTTCTGTACATAACGTTACACTTTACTTGGATTATTCAATACCCAGGTTTACCACACCGGGATTATTTGCACTATTATCGACGTCCTGATCCATCAGCTTCGCCCAATCCGCTTCGGAACGGTCCTGAAGATTTACGGAACCGGGAGCGTAATCGCCACGAGCCACAGCATCATCGATCGCCTTTTGCTGGATTCCGGTATATTCTTCGGATAGTGTCTTGATCTGATCCTCGATAGACGTTTCAGAAGCCAAATCCACACGTCCCAGCCAGCTGTCCGGAAGACCGGCATCTTTCAACTGCTTCCGAACTGTTTCTTTTTTGGCTTCGTTTGCCGAGTTAGTAATGGAATCACCCACCTTTTTAGCCATATCATCGACACTCTTCTTCATACTTTCCAGATAAGCTTTTACTTCCGGGCTAAGATCCTTCAACAGCTCTTCTTCCGTTTTCTTATTCTTATCCGGATCTTCCACCGGTTTACCGTCTTTTAATCCATGTTTTGCTTCGTATGCAGCGACCGCAGCCGTTTCAGCCGTAGTCTTAGCTTCATTCTCTGCCTCCTGGATAGCCGGAAGGATATTTTCTTTGAACAGGTCCACAAAAGCCTCCATTCCTTCAGCTTTTTCGATTTTGAACGTCTTCTGAATACGTTCCGCATACTTCTCTGGCACGCCTTTCGTCTTACATGCCGCCTTGATTAAATCTAAAATTGTCATAAGAGTTTTCTGTTTAAAATATAAAGACGATTAGGATTTTACTGACATAAAAAAAGCCCATGGACACGTCCACAGGCTAAAACTTTTCAGTTTTTATTTATCTCCAAGGTACTTATCTATCATCTTTATGATATAATGGATTATAATCTCTTTCGAGATTTCCCAAATAAATGAAAACAATGTTTCCATAATTGAATAGTTTTTTATTCTTAACTATCCTATCTTGATGACGGAGAGTAACACGCACTCACTGCGCATTCTAACCTCTCTTTCTTTTTATCTTGATGATAGCAACCTCCGGCAAGAAAGTCGAATCCATCAACGGTTGCATTTGCAAAATAATGAATAAATATTTGCATAATCAAAAATAAGTACCCATATTTGCAACGTTCAACGACCAAGGAACAAAGTTTTATTATATGAATATACTGTATAGGATTTTTTATGCCCATATCCCAAACACAAAGATATTAGGCTGTCAAAATCCCTACTACGTTACCTATACGTATAATTCGTATAAAACGTGTTCCTTGGTCGGAATGGGAGGCTGACAGCCTTTTTTGTATCTTATAATTTCATTAGTAAAAATGACCAAGGAACATGAAATTACAAGTGGCATGAATAATAGTAGTGCCACAAGTACGTCCACCCACGAAACGGGTAAGTACTCCAATCCTGAATTGCAAGCTATCTTGGCTTCCGGTTCACCGTATTCAACTTTAGAACTCCAGGCAGCTTATGATGCCGGACGCGCTATCGGTAGAACCGAAGGTATGCTTTCGTACCAACGCCACATCATGAACCAGCTCTTTGCAGAGAACCAAAAGCTCAATCAGAAACTACAGGAGCAGAAAGGAGGTCTGAAATGAAAAAGCAAGTATTGCCTTTGAAAGAGGAACGAGAAGAACTAACTACCATGCTGCGTGAACTCAAATCCGTCAAGTCGCGTATCGGGAATTGGCTGGATAATGACGAAGCCCCGATGAACGAGGCTTATTCTATCAAACTGGAAAAAATCTATGACAACCTGTTCACCATTATGTCTGACATTGGAGAAATGATAGGTTATACGATTTTCCACGATATCAACGTAGGTGTGGAGGAACAGCCATGAAAGAAGCCAAGAAATACATTAACCACCACAAGGTAAAACTCTCCGGCAAGTGGTATATCACTAAGGTTCGTGCCAGTGAGGCAGTGGAGATAGCTTTTGAGGAAGGAAGAATCTCTGCGGGAAAAGAAATTTCCGGGAAAAAGAAAATCTGATTTATATATTATTTCAGAACGTTCTAATCCGGAGTCCGTGGCTGTTCTCCATAGGAAGATATTAATAAAGGGTATTGATTGGAATTGCAAACAGCCACAATAAGCAATTCCGGTCTTTGCCCTTTCACTTTTAAACGCGAATTATTATGGAAGCGAAGATACAATATTTCCAAAGTCCGATATTCGGAGAAATCAGAGTTACGGTTATAGAGAATAAACCGATGTTTGTAGCAAGTGATGTTGCTGCTATGTTAGGATATAGTAACCGATATGATGCTATCAATAGACATTGCAAGGGGGTCGTAAAACACGAGGGGGTCTCAATCACTACAAATCAATATGGTAAAAGTACGGAACAGAAAGTGGAAATTTCGTTTATTCCCGAATCCGATGTCTACCGTCTAATCATGCGCTCCAAATTGCCCGAAGCAGAAAAGTTCCAGGATTGGGTATGTGAAGAGATTCTCCCTGCCATCCGCAAAACAGGAGGCTACATGGTCGCCAAAGCAGATGAGACTCCGGAGGAGATTATGGCCCGTGCCTTGTTGGTTGCCCAAGATACCATGAAGCGCAAAGAAGAACGAATTCAACAACTAGAGAGAAAAGTTGAAACCGTGGTAAAAGAAAACAACAAATTACGCCCCAAGGCTGAATTTATGGATAAAGTAATGGACGCGGACGAGCGTATCGACATTGGCCAGTCTGCTAAAATTCTGAATCTACCGTTCGGAAGAAACACCCTGTTCCAGAAACTGCGTGATATGGGCGTGTTCTTCAAGAACAAGAACGAACCGAAACAGGAATATGTGAAACGTGGATATTTCGTCCTAAAAGAGAAATGGATTGACCGCAACAACCATGACGGTTTCATGGTCTTGAAAGTACTCGTCACCCAGAAAGGATTGGAGTTCCTCGCCAATCTATTTAAGGTGGTAGAGCAGCCAAAGGAGGTGGCAGAGGTAATTTGATTAATTTCAACCATTGTGCAGATCGTAACAACTGGGGTCATTACGACCTCAGTTGAAACACGGTGTTCAGCACCGCAGTTCAACTATTGTCCTGACGACAATAGTTGATTTGACGATTAAATTTCCAAAATCGTTAGACAATTAGGAGATAATTTATATTTTTGCAAAAGAGTAGTCTGACAGATTCAGCCGTGGATTGTAGTTCTACGGTGATGGTCTATCGGGCTACTTCTTTTTTATGCCAGTCAAGACCTTATCACTATCCGATATACTATAAAGGACGGCATTCCCGGTTATATCTTCTCTAACAATAATCCAACTTTTCTCTCCGTTCAACTCAATTTCAAAAACATGAGAATATTTAATCATAGGATTATCCTTATGGTATTCAGTATACCCCTTGTAATCCGAACCGGCAAATATCGCTCCTATATTTTTTATCAATTCGTTCTTCTCTTTCTTGAACTTATGAGGCTGATTCAAGAACTCTTTGATAGACTTTCCTGTCATTTTAACTCGTACCGGAAAATCTTTATGAGAGAATGAGCCATTCAATAAAGACTGCTTTGCCCAATTTTGCAGCTCTTTCGTTCTATCTTTTGAATATTGGATTGAAATACTATCTCTTTCAATCTTTCCATCCCCCAGCAACCATTCCGCAAACTCCTCATGATCCATCATGACCGGCGTAGCTATACAGATGCAGAACGGATGCCAGCCCGTAAACTTAAAATCCTTCGAGTATTGGCCAGCCTTTGCATCACATACAGGACACGGACCGTGATTCGATGGTGAACGTTCCACCTCATAACCAGTCACGAAGTCCATTTTCTGCCAACGTTCGTAATCGGCAGTTCGAAAAGCCTTATTGGTCTCCGTTGCAGCTAAACGTAGAGCGTTTTTGTAAGACGAACGGTAAACACCCTGCCCCGGATGATAGTCTTTCATTGGCTGGGATAGAACCAGCTTCCCATTCGCGTCCCTTACACGGCGGAAACGACGGTTGGGTTCGTTTAGCAATTGCCGTATATCTTGGCTGATCAACGCGGCTGGACGGCCGGAAGATAAACCCGAAGAAAGATAATATTCCAGATTATCCATAGCCCCGTCCGTTATATCCCAAACACGGGAGGATATGGTTTTACCAAATTCATCTTTACGTTTCAATAAAGTATTCAGTGCATCGGCATTCCGGGAAAACAATTTTTCCCTTAGCGTAGTGGAGATAGCCATATCCTTAATATAGCCCGTTACCAGTTCATCCGCTTTCCTATTGCCTAAATTCCATACATCGGTAACTGTATTGGATATATTGCTTACGAGCTGCGTGTGTAAATCATCCAACAGACGTTCTATTTGCTTTTCAATAGTAGCATTACCTATCCATACACGGTCGCCGCCATGATCCGACCATTTAGCCAGAAGAGATCCTACCCTACGAACAAACTCGTCAAACGAATACTTTATGCTGCCTTGTTGTCGGAACAGACGTTGCAAGAATTGTCGCTCATGAAATGATAGTTCTTTCATTCTCCATATCCCATTGTCAGACCAACCATGTTATTACGTTGCGCAGCCGTATCCTCCTCTTCCTTCATCAGCTTCATTTCTTCGTCCAAGTCTTCTGTTAGCGGAGAATGAGCCGTAACCGTGCGCTGAGCGTTAATCGGTTTGCCTCCATTGGCAATAGATAAGGTTTGCAGGGTTTCAGCCAAATCTTCCGGCAAAATGGAACCAAATTCCACATCGATCAGGTTGTTCACCAATTGAGGACGGTACTTGATGTTGGTAATATTGCATATCCCAGCCAACACGACCGACACGCAACGCTGAACCACCGGACCGAACGTTTCCATGTTCTCGCTCGCCTTGATAGTGGCATCCATCAGCATGAATTTACGGGCAACACCGGACAGGTTGCCAATACCTTTCAAATTGTCAAAGGAAAGATCCGGCGTGGATGTACCGGAAAACAGCTCGCATTTGGTTTCTTCCAACTCTTTATCCACAGATGGCTGAGAGCCGTTCCAAGTAAGATATTCCGCATCGCCATGATACAATTGTTGCGTTTCCGGATGTACTTTAGAAGTAAAAGACAATTCTTTTCCGACAGTGTCTTTAGTCGGCAAGTCAGCCACATCGAATGTTTTCAACATCGGATCACCATAGTAATCATTTGTATCCACCATGCGAGAAATACGCATTTCACGAGCATCCATCAGAAGCGCTACTTCATCCCATTCAGGTTGGAATACATCGGCATACACAACCGGAATCTTCCCGAATAGATTGGGAACCTCTTTTATCACCCAGCCGCCCATTTCATCGATAGCCGTAATAATCTTATCTGCCGTCCAGATTGTACAGCTGTTCCGGATCATACCATTAGAATTTACTTGATAACGATGGATAAAGGCATCCATATCATCATTATCGTCGAAATGGGGATAAAATTCAGATAAAGTATTTTCATTACGGGGAACAGAGAGCGTTTTCACCTTCAACTCCGTAATCAATTTGCCGTCTAATCCTTTGGATATATACGGATAGAACACAAGAGCGGCCTTACTTTCAGAAAGCACCTTGCGTGCAAATGACTTCAAAACGGATTGCATCTTCAATCGGCGTTCCCATACACGTTTGAACTCTTGGAAACCATCGTTCTGATCAGCTCCGGTAATCGTCATTTGCCCGCCAAACAGGAAAGCGACAGAGGTGCGCACCTCCTTCTTCGGAAAGTTGGTTACGATACGGGCCACATCTACGATCTTATCAGGAAGGCGTACTGGTTCACCATTTTTATCCACCAAAGTATCCGAATAGACTTCTAAACGTTTAGGCTCACGCCAGCCAACAGAGGTTTTACGTCTCCGACGTTCGCCATTATATTCGTTGTAATATTCTCTTGGTTCTCGGTATTCTATCGTATCGACACATAGCGTACTAACTACCTGCCCAAAATCTTCATTTGTAAGGATGTCGTTTATACTTGGCATAATTGTTTTATGCTAAAATATAAAACGAAAAAGCGCAATCACTTTAAATGATCACGTTTTTATTTAATCGCAGCCGACTTACCTATGGGATAATGTTCTTTCTCGTAAGCAATCACTATATCTGACATCATCATAAGTTCAACTGCATTTCTATCGTTTGCAGGTGTATTATCATCCACCAATGGTAACAGTTTCTCTATTCTTGCTTGCGCAAACTCATATTGTTTATGTGATATCATCTTCGTTTTGTCTACATTGGGAAGTAAAAGTAGCGATAATTTTGAATTATAAAATTATCCCCTCGGAAAAATTTTATAAAATCGAATTATCTACTCCTTGCTACCCGACGTACAGAGTTAGCCTTGCACAACCCGATGAACTCTACATTCTCGGCAAGGATCGTCATGCCGTCCGGCGCATCATCATGCTTATTGCCACCTTCTTTCTTATATCCGGTAAGCGCTTTCATAAACCGATCGTAATCCGAACCTTTCCTATACTCGCCCTCTTCCAGGAAATAGCAATGCTTCTTAATCCAACCAGACTTCAACAAGATACGTGTATCCTTATTGGCTGTTGTCGGTTTCGCCTGGATGATACATTTCTCATTCTTTGCCTTTACAGCCTTACGGACATTGAGGGCGAACAAACGACCACCATTGTTACTCTCGATACGCATATTGTCGCAACGGGTATCAAGGATCAAGGAAACCAGCTTCGGTTCGGTAATCTCGACATTGTCTTTCGTAAACAGCACATCGGTAATGAAATACTTCGTACCGAATACTTTAGCAATAGGCGCACAGAAATCGTCGTCTCCCTCGTCTGCCACATCGGTAGCACCGATAACACCATCCGGTTGCTTACCTTCTATATCTGCCAGCTTGAATCGGTTTAATTCTGATTTAGGGTACAACAACCCAATAGCCTCGATCGGTTCCTGCATATACTCGGCACACCAGATGGAATCGTCCGTTTCCTCTCGTAGTTCATGGTAATACTCTGTCGTATGTACATCCTCACAAAAAGAGCGGTCGTTCTCATCCAGGGCTGCGATACGGATAATCTCGTCATACTTCCCCATTTCCTCCATACGACCAAGAACGTCCGTAGCCGACCAGCGGGTACCGATGTCGATTGAACAACAGTTTCCCTCGATACGAGAATCATGTGTTCCCTGCTTCCAAGACCAGACCTTTTCGTTATTGGTGTCAGATAGTGCATCTTCCAAACTCTTATACAAGTCGTCGGTCATGGCCAACATAGACGCACCGAAACCGATTACCGTACCGCCTACACCAGCCCCGAAGTAACTCACCTGCCGGGCAGCTTCCAAGCTCCAGCCATGCACGTTCTGTTTATCACCACGTAGTTTTACATCCGGAAAAACTTCTTTGAACCGGGAAGAGCGGACAATATCACGGGTATCGTAGGACAGTTTGTTGTACAGCGTATCGGAGCAGCAGTTACGCATTACTGACTCCTCCGGGAAATGGCCAAGCATCCAGGCAATGAATAACGACGAAATATATGACTTCCCGGCTCGCGGAGGCATAGACACAGCAAGCCGGCGGATGATACCAGCCATATATGACTCGTACACCCGCGTAAAAGCATCAGCGACCTTCTTCAAGAATAGTCGCTTGGCAAAGAACTTAGGATCATGGTAAAGACAATATGACCAAAAGTCATTATTCGCCTCCCGTCTCCTCAGTAATATTGCCGCTTTCGCCTGTTGTATTAATATTTCCCGATTGTTCTTTTTCGCCATGGATAATAGCCCTTAACTCTTCATCTGTCATACTCTCCAGGTCATCGCCCAGCTTATTACCAATCTGCAACTCTTTCCGGTCGCGCCACTTCTCCGGTTGCCGGTTCTTCAACCAAAATATCGCTGCTGTTGTATCTGCCGGCTGATGCTTCTTGATATGCTTCTCTCCTACAACCAAGCCATTCTTGCAGACAGTATGTGTTTCCTCGAAGTCGTAACCGATTGCGCGGTTGTACAATTTCGAAGCAACATTAGAGTCTGCAATATCCTTTCCTCTTTTTAAGGAGTCAAGGAATTCTGGATAATCTTTCTTCCATTTGTTAAGAGTTTGCTTTGATACACCAAAAAAATCAGCCAATTCGTCATCGGTAGCTCCTAACAAAGCATAATTCTCCGCTAGTTGAATATACTCCTCCCGAAATAAACTTTTTCGACCTCTAGCCATATCTTTTTATATATTATAGGAAAAGAGAGAATAATTCTGTCATTCTCCCCTCCCTCTACTTCTACATTAATTCTGCCATTTCTTTTGGCGATTCTGATAGATAAAGATTAAAAAACAAAAAGAGTTTAAATCACTTATACATCAAAGGATCCTACTCGAAGCCTTTTTCATTTATCTCATCATCTTCTGTTTTTCTGCATATACCTGCACATACTGACCAAAATTAAAGATATTGATTACAACATCTTTTATTGCATTAATCGTATAATACATCAAAAACATCAGAACAAATAAACATACCCAATTGTATGCATTTATAAAACTGCTCCAAGCTTCAGGTAGCGATATTTCTGCTTTTACAACAATACAGGCAAATGCGCCTACAATAGTTGTCAAAAACATCATCCCCAAAACAACTGCAAAAATCGTATTCAAAGACTGAAATAAAGAATAATCTTTACCTTCTTCCTTGAAATTAATCAATCCTCGAACAAACTCAGAGTTGCTCAATCCCATCATTAAAGCATAGCCTGACAAAGTAAACCCAAGCATATTTGGACCCACAGATAGAATTGTCGAAGCAACATACTCTATTAAATCTAAAGAAGCTTTTCCCGAAAAGAAACAGATAGCAAAAGAAACTACTGTTAAAACCAGCGGTAACCAAATAGATTTTTTTAAGTTCTCTCTGGAATATATCTTCCAGACAACTCCCCATCCCGGATAATAAATAGTCTTCATAAATCAGTTTCTTTTAATATATAACATCTATTCAGATGTTTTTTCTCCAAATCCAGCAATAGAACGTATCATTTTTTTCAATGCAGAAATAGGACTGTCAATAAACTCAACCACCTTTACCATTGGATGATCTATTGTCCGAATAGGATGAATAACTCCTTTTTCATCTATTTCGCTTGCTTCTACATATCCATTCGATGCGCTTAATTCTACAAAACCTGTTATCATCTCACTTCTAGTTACATCAATAGGAATTTTCTTTGAACCACTCAAATCAAGCACAGCCTTTTTAGGTCTACTTCTCTTTAACTGATCGTCTATTAGTTTTTTCCATCCTTTATTATTGTCATTATTAGAATAGGACACTACCACCTTTAACTTAGACAACGATGTTGATTTAATAATTCGATCTATCAGTTCTCTATCTTTTTCTGTATTAACTTGATAGTCATCCTTATCCAGAAAACGATTTAAAGCACTATTCAAGAAATCAAGTATTTGAGAACCGGAGGTTTCTTTATCTAAGAAAACAAGTCGATGGTACTCTGAGAAAAAATAATATTCCCAAGTCTTTAATCCAAGTCCTTTTTTAGGATCAGCACCAGAAGGGACCACTTCGTTTGTATCACTATCTAAAGCGGGGGCCTCTGGATCAAAAAAGCTGCATTTGCAAATGCTCCATAAATAACATTACCATCATCTGTTGTATAATAAGTTTGAACTCTTGTATATCTATCACCATAAGTGTTAACTGTTATCTTATCTTCAAATATCTTCTTAAAATATTCAATATAATTCTCAGTCTTTTGAGCTTCTTCGGGGTACAGTACTATATTGATAATCTTTACTTTTAATGCTTTTATAGGATTACTTCGTTTTGCCATATTGCTTAGATTTAAATGTTATCGGGTAAATATACGATTTATTAAATTTTCCACAAATAATCAGAACCTAAAAATCAATATATATGTAATAATTATAACAGATACTGCTGCATAACCTGGATAGCCTGTTCCACGCTCCGAACAATCACATACTTACTACCCGCCATTTCAACCTGGCGTTGGTATTCCTTTTGCTCTGCAGACTGTTTACCTGTAGATGTCTTGAACTCTAGACAAAGAGAAGCATATCCCTTTTTCGGTATCTGAAGGATTACATCGGCCACTCCACGTTTAACACCTTGGCGCTTCATATTAGCCGCTTCTATTTTATGCCGGCTGCCACCGTTCGGGACTGCAAAAAGAAGTCGATCCGGCAAATTAGGAAAGAATAAAGGAACCTTGCTGAAAAACTCCGACTGAATCCGAGCTTCTTCGTTATCATGGTGTTGTTTTTGTTTTGGAGGGTTCTTTTTATCAGAGTAGCAATTATAACAAATATACCCTTCTTCTGTTTTGATCACAGATACAGTCCTTTTATTACAGATAATACAAGAATGTTCTTTTATGCTCATTTTTAACTAATATATATAAGAAGAGAAATATGTTCCCCATTTTTTATGAAAAACACCTTCCGTAATTTGTGTCGTGCTAGCCATGCACTTGAGCGATAGCGAAGGCCTCCTGTTTTAGTTTGTTTAAATCCATTGATTTCATTGTCTTGTTTGTTTTTGTTTATTGTTGTAAATGGGGGACAGTTGGATTCTGCCCGTACGATGTTTTTCCCTGGGCCCAACCAAATTTAAATTTGGTTGGATGGGGTGATTAGGTGTTAGGAAAAAGAAGCCCCGGAATCCACTTCATGGGAACCGGGGCTTTTGGGATTTGTTTACAATTTGGGGCAGAGGGGGATAAAAGCCTCTAATCATTCATGAGGATATTTTCACATACAACTCTTTAAACGAAGGGGTATTTGTAATAGCTTTTACTTGCATCGTCAAACGGTCTGGCTGTGTGCCGAAAAAGACCTCATTATGACCTTTCTTGATGTATCCTATTTTTTTATCTTCAAAATAGACCTCTACGGCCTTAGGGTCTTTGGGGTTGTCCGGCTCTGTTTTAAAGGTGAGGAAATCTCCTTTGCGCAGGGTATCCAGGTCGAACCCGTAATGTGTGATTGCTGCAATATCCGTGACGAACGACAATCCATTGTCCGGAATGAAAGAGGCCAGGAACTCGAAGCTGTCCGTCTGCATTTTCCCTTGTGTCATGGCCAACATATACAGGGTATCTTCCTTCAAGGATTGGTCCACCTCCCAAAACTCCAATAGCCATTTAGTGTCGGTCCGTTCAAAGTTGATGATACGTTTGGAGAACAAGTCCAACACGTTTTTCTCGTGTACCGTTTGTTCTAACGCCAACCCCGGATAACCCCTAAACCCATATTGCCTAGCCCTCTCCACACCCTCTTTCAGATATTGGAATACCACACCGGAATCTTTTTCTTCCAGTATACCTACCATGATTCTTGGTGAACCTTTCCCGACTCTCCACGAAAGGTATATTTTATCGAAACATCTGTTCATGACTATGTAGTATTTTGCTTATTCGCGAATCAATGTATTTAACTATAAAACGTTTTCTTTCTTCCGGTATTTTATGACCTGAAAAATTTTCCGGCACATTCTTGTCTATGTGGAAAACAAGATCTTGTAACATTTGTTTGTTGTAAAGTAATTTTACCCTTTCTAAAACCTGATGCACTATTTCATAATCATCCAAAGCAATGGTATTGACCAACTCTATATGATTCAGGTTCTCATTATTCCACCGAATATCAGGTTTCCCCTTTTCGATGAAATGATCCATCTTTTGTTCGTCAGCTAACAACTCGCAGACCTTTTCATCAGACAATTCCCTGGCTAGGCTGCTACCGCTATCATAGATAGTGGAAAAGGTAGTCTTTTGCCGGGTTATGATTTTCTTCAACGATTGGATTGTCATTTTGAACTTGACGAAAAACCGACAGAATACCATCCATTTGACAATCCAATTGGACCTCTCATAGTGTTCGCAAAACCTGTCGAACACTTCGAAATACTCTGATTTCTTTACGACAAGTGCCCAATTCTCCGAATGTCTGTCCGTATTTCCGATGATTGCGTCAAATATGATCATCTCGATCACATCCCTCTTCAAATTCTCCAGTTGTACATTTTTCAAAGCACTTATTATTCGTTGGTAAGAATGTGCCTTCTTGAAATTTTCACTGAAATCAGGATACTTTTGTACAATGTACCGGTATCCGTCATGGTGCTCTTCCTTATCTTCTTCGATAATAGATTTAGACAAACAGCCTATTTTATCTTTAAAAGAAGCGACATCATAAATCAAGACATTGAACCCTAATGAACGTCCCAATTCGGAGGCTATGACTTCAGACCAAAACTCATATTTGTAATTCTTGAATCCTTTGTTTATGGATGTTTTGAAATAGTACTTCTTGTCATCGTCAGGAGAGATAGCGATAAACTTATCTCTGGTACCTCCTGTATGGACATGGACCTGCGTTTTCCAGTTTGATATATCAATATATTTTGCCATTCATTTCACTTTTTGCAAAAGTAATACTTTTATAATTGATAGTATCCTTTGTCTGAATATTTAAGGGTAATGCGCTCGCTTCGACAGATAAGGGAGAAAGAGTGGACATTTTTTTGTTGTAAGCTATTTCTCATACGATTTAAATTTTCATTAGAATCTTCATTTTTCTCCAATTAATATTTACACCTTATATTTTCGTTCAAAATCATACTTCCTAAACTCATGGTACGCTTGTTCCAATGTTTTAGAAGTCCTATCGCCTTCCGGTATATCCCAGCTTTTGGAATTATTGATACTATCATCCATGGCCATAGCCCCCCTTTCTTTCTCATACCGGCCAAGCCATTCTAAGATAACAGCCCCGTCTATCCGATCATAAACCTTTCCATACAATCCCTTTTTCGCCCGATTAAAACATAGCTTGAAATCATCAGGCTTAAAGAAATAGTATTCATCAATAATCAGATCAACTGTTTGTGCGACTTGCACCGCTCCGATCGATTTTCCGACATTGAAAAAATCTATCAAATCATTCAAGACTTTTACCATAAATCCACGAAGATGCGTCTCTCCAAATTCTTTGTTCATAACCGCTATAGAGCAACTTGGGCTATCAAACACGTCATTTACTGTTTTGGGCCGCAGACTGTTGTAATATGGCATCGGCAAGGTGCCCAAGATGCTCACGCTCGCGTCTCTTGTTTTCGGCATCAGTTCCGGAGGAAGTACGCCTGTTGTTGAGTCTATCTGTGACAACAGTTGTATTGCTTGTTGTTTGTCCATTTTTCTTTGCCATTATCTGTGAAACAATTTCATTAAACTTCGAATTAATATTCGTCACACTGAAGTTTTCCAATATCCATCCATCAGTGATTGAATCCAATAAGTACTTCAAAGCATTCAACACGCCTTGGTCGTCAATAGGTAAATTCTTCTTCTCCCGTTGAAATTTCAACTTCTTGAGCAAAGAAGACATATTTCCCGCATCTTTCGCACTCCAGTAATAGCTGGATGAGAAAAGAGCCTGATAGTGTTCCTCGAAAAGTTTCCTTGCTTCCGAGTTCAACGGATTAGGACGCTTTTTCGGTTTGGATGGTGGATTGTCCGATTGTGCCCCCAGTTCCGCCTCCCGTTTCTTCAACTCTTCTTCCAAAACACGTAAAGCCTCCTCCTTTTCCAAAAGCTCTTTTTCTTTTGCTTTGTCAACCCCCTTGGGGGGTGTGGGGGGGTATATTATCTAAGTCTATAGTCTTATATTCTTTAGTCTTATATAATATGCTTGGGTCTTTGCTAAGATTTTTACTTAAGTCTTTACTAAAGCGTTTGCTAAAGGTTTTACTAAAGTGTTTACTTAAATCATTTAAGTAATAAACGGGAGATTTTTCATTCCTTTTTCCTGACTCAAATATCAATAACCCCTTGCTCTGTAATCTATTCCTGCAATCGATTAAGGTAGGTTCAGATATACCGATCGATAGGATGATTCTCCTGTTGGGACATTCAAACGGATTTTCCCAACCCCGAATATTGCACTCACTTAACAAGAAGAAGTATAAGTACGCCTCGTTCGAAGAAAATTTGACGTTCTGTGATGTCTTCCAAAAAAGGTTTATGTAGTCTATATAGGTCATATTATACAGTCATTCTTTCAGGAATTCCCATCAAATCAAACAAAGTAGGAGCCTCGACTTCCATTTCAATCTCACGCAAATAAGTAAGGCTATCTTTCCAATAGTCATAATTAAGTTCCGTAGAAAGACCTCTACGGCCTAACTTGACAGCACAATAAGGGACGGTTCCAATACCACCAAACGGATCAAATACCAATTCGCCTTTGTTTGAATACCGTTCAATCAGCCTTTCAACGATGTCCAACTGAAGAGGGCAAATATGATTCTGTCGTTTCTTTTGCGACTGTTTGGTGTTAAGCGTCCGCATACGAACCACATCATCCCATATCCAATCCTTTTTGCTTACCGGATCAACGGCCATAAATGTCTTTGGCAGTTTCCCGTATGCATCCAGCTCTTCAGCAAATGAAACGTGCTCTTCATAGTTGTAGATATGTTCACGTTCGTAGTTACGGAACAAATGCCGAATCTTATCTATTCCAGCACCTTTCATATCTTCGTATGACAACAATGAATTGCCGGAAGACTTCCAACTTGCATGGGCATCGATCTGCCAACGGGCCAGCGAGTATTCGCTCTTGTCCTTCTTAACAGGCCGGTCGGCATAAGCACGTGAGGTATCGGTAGGCAACTTGCGAAATAGCAATACATATTCAGGGCATCCGACTCCCATCTTGGAACCATCCTTGCACATCTCGGTATAGCCCAAACGGTAGGTCTGGTTGTTTTCCCTCACCACATCAGTATCGACCGTAATGCGCCCCATATATCGGAAGCCATGCTTCATGTAATGAAATACAGTCATTTCGCTGAACGGATCAATAGTTGGCATACCATCCCCCGTGGCGTTGCCGAACAAAACACGATCTTTCACATGGATGCAGGCCAACCGACCCGGTTTCAAAATGCGCATTAACTCTGGTGTAAGATAATCCATCTGTTCAAAGAACTTATCGTTATCTTCATTGTGCCCAAAGTCATTGTATGTAGGCGTGTATTCGTAATGATTTGAGAACGGGATACTGGTTACGATCAGATCTACAGAGTTACTTTCCATCTTCTGACATTCCAATACATTATCGTTATTGATTGCTTTCCACAACTTTCCGGATTTTTCTTCCCGACTGGCGAACATCCAGCGCATCATCTTTTCCTCGGCCTGCAAACCGAACAAACCGTTATGCCGGACAATATCAGTCATATTTGCGACCATTTCCCGGTGTTGTGCCCATTTCTGCATGAAGCTCTTAAATATTTCACCCTCGCTTTCGGCATAGACCAGATAGAGATCAACGGGATGCTGCTGCATAAAGCGGTATATACGGGCTATCGCTTGGAACTTATCGTTGAAGCGGTAGTCAATGAACATGATTGCTTTATGACAATGATACTGGAAGTTCAGACCTTCACCAAGCATCTCCGGTTTAGCTGCAAGGTATTTCAGCCAGCCATCTTTGAAGTCGGATATTACCTTGTCGGCTTCTTCATCGTCTTGTGAACCATAGACAGCCTTACAACCAGGAATCGCTTTGCATAGTTCCAGCCGTTCAGCTTCCAAGTCATGCCATAAAAGGAAATGGTCGTCCTTGTTTTCCGGGCGATTGATTATCTCTACCACACGGGCAATCTTTTCCTGCATGTTATCTCGGCGTTCTTTTGCCGCGTCAGCAAGTCCGAGAGCAGCCTCACGAAACATTTTCACCTGTCCGTCACGATCAGCTCCAGCCGTAGAATTGTCCACATTCACAATCTCTTCATGTACGCGGAGTTCAGGCAACTCATAGCCAGTATCCGGATAACCGAGGTCGGAAGGCTTGGTTAGGAACAACGCCCATGTAGATACCCACAACCAAAACTCTTTTTCCTTATGCGGATAAAGTGTCAAGTTATTCGCCTTCGTGCTGTCTCGCTGAAAGAATCGAGTAAGAGCCTGTCCGGTGTCCATCACACCAAGATAACCAGCATAATGTATAAGTTCCTTGTATCTGTTTGGCGAAGGTGTAGCCGTAGCGACAAACCTGTAAGGAACACCCGAGAACAACGGTAGAAACTCCTGATAGGTCTTGGTGCCGAATCCGCGCAACACGCTGGCTTCATCCAATGATGTTGCAGTAAAATAGGACGGATCTATTCTCACTCCATCCTCACCATCACGCACACGTTCGTAGTTTGTTACCATGATGTCGGTAGGACATATCATCACATCTGCCATAGTTCGGACATAGGTTACTTTCATGTGCAAGTGCTGTTCCGCTTGTGTCAGGAACTCGACCACCACACGCTTTGGGCAAACGATCAATCCCTTGCCTCCTTTATGGTTCAAGATTACCCGAAGTATTTCAGCTGGGTGACTGTCTTTTGCATACCGAAGCTGGAGAATATAGCACGGCATCCACCGGCAACCGCCCAACGAACGGTATCTTTTACATGAGGATATAATGTCGGGGTAATTTCTTCCGAATTAATTTCAAATCCTGTTTGATGGCTGATAGCCATCTTATTTCTTAGAAATTCTATATATTCCATTCAACTAAATCTTTTATGCTATCAATTTCTGACAAATCAGGTTCATATTCTTCTTCACCAGCTTTACTATCTGGTCGTGATACTCGCTTACGCCGTTACAGAAGGATCGGGACTGGACGATATCCAGTGTCTTCAAGTTTACCTCTATCGTCTCCAATCGTTTTCCAGCCGTGTCCTTTGCCGACAATATCAGGCATTCCGGCCGTCTGTAGTATCCGTTCTGATATACGCAATGGTGCATGACCTTACCTTCCTGATAAAACTGGGTGACACTTTCCAAAGGGCGGATGATTATATCCTCTTCTTCGATTCTCAATCCGAAAAACTTTTCCATCCGCTCGTAGAAGCCGGCTATATCCTTCATTAACTTTTCACGCTTACTGATAGATTGTGCTCGATTCCTTTCCTGTCTCAACTTGGCTTCACGTTCCTGTTTTATCTTTAGTAGTTTATCATGTACAGTCTTCAGGTTCTTAGGGCAGACATAGTGGGCGTTACGCATATCTTTGCCGAAATAAGATAGTAAAGACATATAATCTTCCCACATAGAAGCGTCCTTAATGATGTAATGGTTGCGGTTGCAGATGTTGAACGACGGTTTATAGCGAAGTTGGGAGAAGCCAGTTTTATACATGTGTTTCAACATGGATATTTGCCCGGTCTTCAGACACAGTTCCACATCGTTTCCGCCTTTCAACAAGTCACGTATCAATTTTGACGGGGTTACATCCGGGAACCATCGATTCAGTCCCCGTTTTTTCAATTCCGGCAGCAGCTCTTTCCTTGGATAAAGCTCTCCATATATCGCATACAAATCACCGTAATAGTTATATGGATTACTTCCATATTCTCCTTTGATGCTGAGAGGTGAACTATACGCAAATCCGTTACCTCCCATATTAATCGGTCGGGCTATGATCGTACGTTTTCCGTCTTCACGAATCCACTCTTGAACCACTTCTGTAAAATCATAATACACCGGAGAAGTTTCCTTCCGAACATTTTTCCAGCATAGTATATGCCGGATCACCTGGAACCCGCCTTTCACTTGCAGGATGGACATATACGCCTCTTCACGGATCTTCTGCTTCCGGCTAACCTTTACGTCCAATTGATGATGGCAATAAGGGTATTCGATTTTGTCACCCAATTTATCTTTACTCGTATTGACCCACATCTTACCACATTCGGAACACCATAGCTCATCCTTACATTTGTAGGCAAAATGGTCAAACAGATGCTCTTTGGCCCAGTCTTCCTGTTCCTTCGTGATGGCAGGCAGCTTTCCACTTAACTCCGTCACCCGTTTTTCCAATTTCGTTCTCGGCTTCATATTAAAACAGACTCATTTGTTGGACATTTGCATCTGCTTTTTTCTTTGCAGGCTTCTTTTTGAGCAATCGGTATTGCTCTTCGGCCAACCGTTTGATAGCCGCTTCACGGGCCGCATTCTTGTCCTCCTCCGTCAACTCTACCTTTTGATTGGAAGAAATAGAGCAACCGGAAGAAACTTTTTCTATCTTGATATTCTCTTCGTCATAATAATGTACGGCCATCCCAAAGACTTCTGCATCACTCATTACGACGGAAGTTCCCCGTTTACGGGCTTCTCCTAAAATGTAACGACAGCATTCATCTATATTCTTTTTAGGATTTTCAAACTTGGGAGCAAACAAGGGATCTTCTGCAACTCGTTGATCCAAATATTTCTGTATTGTATCTTTGAACTCTTTCATAACTTACTGGATTGTCATAGGCATTAATAAATAGGTAAGTTCTTCGTCCTCGGCTTGCTTCTCTGGGGCAATGAGAATAGCGGTACTGGGAGTGCCGAAAGAAAGTATCGAACGATCGCCGTCAATACAAGAAATCATATCTTGTATCAAAGTCGCTTTCACACCGATAATAAACTCCCTTTCTCCAAATTCTACCGGAATGGTTTCTTCCGCAGAAGTGGAATAATCCAAGTCCTGGGCCGATACAACAAGCTTATCATAACGGGCACTCAACTTTATAAGGCATGATACTTTACTTGAAAATACAGAAGTGCGCTTTATGGCTCCCAATAGTAATTTGGTATCCGTTTTCAGTTCAAGATTGTTGGATTTCGGAACAACAGCCCGCCAATTGGGATAACGACCTTCCACATTACGAAAAGAAATTTCGTAATCCTCGAAAGAGATTTCCGACCAATCGCTTCCTACTTTAATTGTTAGTTCTTCTTCAGATAACGGAATCAACCCTTTCAAAATAGATGCGATCTGTCGGCTGATGATTACCGAACAGGTCTCTGTGCAACATTGTTTTTTTCTCTTAAACAAACCAAGCCCATGTCCATTAGAAGAAACAAAGATGATTTCTCCCGGAGCCGTTTCAATAGATACGGAGTTCATAATAGGGCGCAGTTCGTCTGCAGCTGCAAAATTGATCACTTTGGAGATACCGTTATTGAATTCTTCCGCCGTAGTCCGGATTTCGTCAAGAATCTCTGTCTTTTTCTTTTGCGGGAAAGGCTTCGAATCATATCCAACGACCTCGAATTTACCTCCATAATATTTAATAAGAATCGATTTATTGTCCGGATTGATATAAATATCAAGAGGCTGCTCCGGCAATGTTTTCAGCCCATCAAGAATGGAGGCAGGAACACAGATTGAAAGATCTTCCTCTGCCATACATTCCAAACTGGCCGTAATCCTGCCTTCGTCATTGGCAGTCGTAATAAACAACCGTCCATCTTTTATTTCAAACAGGTAGTTGCATACTATCGGAGTCGTAGATTTCGACGGAATTATTCGAGAAAGTTGCTGCAATTTCGCAAGCAACATATTTTTTGAAACAGATATTGTCATTGTGCCTAATTTTATGGAAGGCACCAGGTAAGTGGTTATTTATCGGATATTTACAAGAAAGTTTAAGACAATATATATAAACACAAAAAGTTGGACCTCAAACTTTCGTTCAAAATCCAACTCGCTATTTCAACCGCAAATATAGAGGCTTTTTCTTAATCTACAAATTATTTCCGCCTTTTTTTATTTTTTCTTCAAAGACATACCTCAGTATCTTAATATTTAAACGATCAATGATACTAAAGTCTGTTTTTACATAACCAGCCGTCACCCGGAGCGGAGACGCATGATTTAAACATAACCCAACAACATCTAGCCCTGCTTCAAAAACAACCTGAGCTATTGTAGCCCAAGAATGCCGGAATGAATATGTAGAAACAGGAGGTAAACCACCCAATCTCACAATATCCTTTATTCCTCTATTCACGCAATCATTAAAAGTTTTATCCGAAGCATATATTTCATTGAAATTAAACAGCCAGTCCCCTCTTCCTTGATATTTAAGAAACAAAGGTTTTACTAAATCCGGAACCTCTATCTCAATATAGACCTCATCAGCTCTCCGCCCCTTTGTCTTCATTCTATTATAGCAGAGTTTTCCATCCTTATAACAACCTTTACCCAAATTGTAAAGATCCACCGTATTTATTCCAACCAGGCAAAACACCAACAATGATACATCTTTGGCGATATATGCTCTTGGTGGCATACCTCGCTTACTTGGTTTCAAAGAGGTAATATCAACATCAAAAAAACGCCTGAGAACATCTACCGGCAGCGCCTTCTTGTCTGCAATATTCTTAGGAGGTATCTTTACCACACGAAACGGATCATGCCTAATGCGCATCTCACCGGTATCGTAGTCATTAAATTTATCACATCCGGCCCTAAACATGGTTTTCACGCAATTCGGATAGGCATTCTTTTTCTGCCTGCTGTTTTTCATAGAAGAAATCCAATCCTTCAGAAAAAAGGACGTTATATCGGAAAAAGATATATTTGGGTTACCAAAGTAACTCTCCATACTCTTAAGAGCTAACAGATAGTTTTTCGCACTTCTTCCCCGGCCTTCATTCTCCATTTTCAAGATAAACTCTCGGCCAAAGTCAGAAAACGAAATAGAGTCCCGGTCATTCTTAAGAAAATTCATAACCCTCTCCAAACCCCATCCTTCCGTATTGACACGATTCAAACGATCCAAATAAGTTTCTATTTGGACATACACATCTTTAATGATATAAGGGTCTGTTATATCACCATTCCGAACAAACTTAGCTTTGCATACCTTATTTGTCTTGATATATCCTACTTGACGAAGGTGAGTTACCCTGATATAAATAGGATATGTATTATCTTTTCTTTTCCCCCTGACACAAACTTTGAAATAAGCCATCACTGTAAACTATTTGTAAACGGAGCCTTTTATTCTGGCAAGACTTCCATGTTAAACCAGCAATGTAAGGAGGTAAAAACTGGTCAAATAGTCCTAAGTCATTATATCTCAAACAGCCACAATAACCTTTTTAATAATCAGTTATGGGAGATTAGCATTACAAAGAATATGCTTCAGTTAACAATACTGTCTGACATAATCCACTGTTTAATTGATAAATGAGAATTGAGAATTGAAAATGAGAAGATCCTGCTCATTTCAATTGACAACCCAAGCGCGAAGGTAGATATTTTCATTGGTTTTAGGAAGATTATTGTAACATTTTCCGTAATTTTGCGCATATATAATTATCAATTTTCAATTCATCCGTTGGAGGTACAAGATTTACTAAAACAATATGCCGCCCATCCGCAAGTGGCGGCATTAAATACCCTGTTAAAAAACAAAACGTCCCGCAATATATTTCTGAAAGGACTGAACGGTTCAGGGGCCGCAATGACAATAGCTTCTCTTTTTTCAAAAAGAAGAGGAAGTTATGTGTGTGTGTTGAATGACCTAGAGGATGCCGGCTACTTTTATCACGATCTGGTGCAACTCACAGGAGGTGACGGAATCTATTTCTTTCCTTCCGCTTACCGACGTGCTATCAAGTACGGACATGTGGATCCTGCCAACGAAATCCTGCGGACAGAAGTTCTCAGCACGCTGCAGGATCCGACTGCTCCCTTCATCATTGTCACCTATCCGGAAGCATTGGCGGAGAAAGTAATTTCACGGGAGGTCTTGAAAGAAAACACGCTGAAGATCAGTGTCAGCGAAAGGTTGGACAATATGTTTGTTTCTGACGTACTGGACGAATACGGCTTCGAGCAGGTAGATTATGTTTATGAACCAGGGCAGTATGCGATGCGCGGCAGTATCTTAGATGTGTTCTCGTTCTCGTATGAATTTCCCTATCGTATCGACTTCTTTGGAAACGAAGTAGAGACGATCCGTTCGTTCGATGTGGAAACACAGCTATCCAAAGAAAAACTGGACAGCATCTATATCGTGCCCGAAATGACAAAAGGAAACCGGACCAACTCATCCTTACTAGATTCATTGCCATCCGAGACACTGCTCGCTAGCAAAGACATGGCATGGGTAAAAGAACGTATCGGCAGTATCTGGAATGAAGAACCAATCATCGGGGACGAAGAATCGTTTGCCAACATCGAGCAACTGCGGGCCAAATTAATTACCGGAGAGGATTTTCTACATGCGGCACTTGGTTTCTGCCGGCTCCATTTTGGTACGCGGCCTATGGGAGTAGCCGATGCCACCCTGACTTTCTCAATGGAAGCACAACCGATTTATCATAAAAATTTCGATTTGGTAAGCGAATCTTTCCATAAATATTTAGAAGACGGCTATACATTATATATACTGAGCGATGTAGAAAAGCAAGCAACCCGTATCAGGGCCATTTTTGAGGATCGGGGAGACGACATACCTTTTACCTCCGTCAACAAGACCATCCATGAAGGTTTTGCCGACGAGACCTTGCGTGTCTGCCTTTTCACGGATCACCAGTTGTTCGACCGCTTTCATAAATTCAACTTGAAAAGCGATAAAGCAAGAAGTGGAAAACTCTCTCTGTCGTTGAAGGAGTTGAACCAATTCACGACCGGCGATTATATCGTACATATCGATCATGGTGTCGGACAATTCGGCGGGCTAGTCCGTACGGAAGTAAACGGAAAAATGCAGGAAGCCATCAGGCTGATCTACCAGAACAACGACATTATATTTGTCAGCATTCACTCTCTCCATAAGCTATCCAAGTATAAAGGCAAGGACAGTGGGGAACCGCCCAAGCTGAGTAAACTCGGAACAGGGGCCTGGGAGAAGATGAAAGAACGCACCAAGTCAAAAGTAAAAGATATCGCCCGCGATTTGATTCTCCTCTACTCCAAACGAAAACAGGAAAAAGGTTTCGCTTACAGCCCAGACAGTTTCATGCAGCACGAACTGGAAGCCAGCTTTATCTACGAAGATACCCCTGACCAAATGAAAGCAACAGCCGATGTCAAAGCCGATATGGAGAACGACCGTCCGATGGACCGACTGATTTGCGGAGATGTAGGCTTCGGGAAAACGGAGGTAGCCATTCGTGCCGCTTTCAAAGCCGTTTCGGACAACAAGCAAGTTGCCGTGCTGGTCCCGACTACAGTATTAGCATTCCAGCACTATCAAACATTTTCCGAACGGTTGAAAGATTTTCCCTGCCGAATCGAATATATCAGCCGGGCACGTACGGCGAAAGAGATAAGGGAAACTTTGAAAGACTTGAAAGAAGGAAATATCAACATTATCATCGGCACCCATCGAATCGTCGGAAAAGATGTCACATTCAAAGATCTCGGTCTGCTGATTATCGACGAGGAACAGAAATTCGGCGTATCCGTCAAAGAGAAGCTACGCCAGCTGAAAGCCAACGTCGACACGCTCACCATGACCGCCACTCCGATTCCTCGTACCCTGCAATTCTCGTTGATGGGAGCCCGTGACTTGTCGAGCATCACGACTCCCCCACCCAACCGCTATCCGGTTCAAACAGAGGTAGAACGTTTTAACCCGGACATCATCCGAGAAGCCATCAATTTCGAGATGAGCCGTAACGGACAGGTTTTTTTCATCAACAATCGCATCCAAAATATTTATGAAATGGAAGCACTTGTCAAACGTGAAGTGCCGGATGCCCGTATCGCTGTCGGTCACGGGCAGATGGAACCGGAGAAGCTGGAAAAGATCATTCTGGATTTCGTCAATTACGAATACGATGTACTGATCGCCACGAGCATTGTGGAGAGTGGCATCGACGTACCGAATGCAAATACGATCATCATCAATAATGCACAACAGTTCGGATTGTCCGATCTGCATCAACTACGCGGTCGTGTCGGGCGAAGTAACCGGAAAGCCTTCTGTTATCTCCTCTCTCCACCCTTGTCAAGTCTTACGCAGGAAGCACGCCGTCGTTTGCAGGCGATCGAGAATTTTTCAGAGTTGGGAAGCGGCATCCATATCGCCATGCAGGACCTTGACATCCGGGGTGCCGGTAATATGTTAGGTGCCGAACAAAGCGGTTTCATCGCCGACTTGGGCTACGAAACGTACCAGAAAATCCTGGAAGAAGCCGTTGACGAACTGAAAGCGGAAGAATTTGCCGACCTGTATTCCAACGCTACCGAAAATTGCCCCGACACCGGTAGCGAATATGTCCGTGAAACCTATATCGAAAGCGATTTGGAACTGATGTTCCCTCCGACCTACATCCCGAATGACTCCGAACGTGTCTCCCTCTATCGTGAACTGGACAAGATGGAGGAAGAGCGTGATATACTTGCTTTTACCGAGCGTCTGAAAGACCGTTTCGGAAAAGTGCCGAAAGAAGGGAAAGAACTGATCCGTGTCGTTCGCCTTCGCCGTATGGCAAAGACGTTAGGTATGGAAAAAGTCATTCTGAAAAAAGGACAGATGAGCATTTTTCTCGTCACTAATCCCGAAAGTCCTTACTACGAAAGCGAGGCCTTCGACAAGCTGCTCGGCTTCATCCAAAAGCATCCACGCGAATGCACGCTTCGCGAACAGAACGGAAAACGCAGTATCGTGATCAAGAATGTACCAACGGTAGAGGTGGCTTGTAATTACCTGGATGAAATCGGGAAAGTACAAATACAAAAATAAATAATATGAAGAAGACAATTATAGACCTTTTCGAAAATTCGGTAAAACAATATCCCGACAATCCCTTCCTGTGGGAAAAAACCAGGGATGCCTTCGAACCGACCACTTATAAAGAAGTTCAGCAACAAGTCTACGCTGCCGGTGCCGGACTGATAGCTCTCGGAGTGAAGAAGGGCGACAATATGGCGCTCCTTTCGGAAGGCCGTAATGCTTGGATCATCGGCGAACTGGCCATGTTCTATGCCGGCGCGACCAACGTCCCGCTTTCCATCAAGCTCGAAGAAGCGAACGACCTGCTGTTCCGTCTTGTGCATGCCGATGTGAAATATATCCTGGTTTCCGGCAACCAGCTCAAAAAGATACGGGCTATCATGGATAAATTGCCTTTAGTCGAAAAAATAATTGTGATAGACGAACTGCCGGAATATAAAGAAAAAGAAATATCCTGGTCCGAAGTATTCCGGATGGGGAAAGAATATCTGGCATCTCATTCTCTGGAAGACTTCCTTGCTGTCGGACAATCCTTACAGAATAACGACTATGCGACGATTACCTATACCTCAGGCACGACGGCCGACCCGAAAGGTGTCATCCTGACGCACCGTAACTATACGGCGAACGTGGAGCAAGCCCTATCTTGTGTCGATATCGACGATACATGGCGCACATTAATAATCCTCCCACTCGACCATTGTTTCGCGCATGTGGTCGGTTTTTATATCTTCATGTCGAAAGGAGCATCCGTAGCAACAGTACAAGTCGGACGGACAGGACTGGAAACATTAAAGAACATTCCGGTCAACATCAAAGAGTTCAAGCCCTACTTGATCCTGAGCGTCCCGGCACTGGCCAAGAATTTCAAAAAGAATATCGAACAAGGCATCCGTGCCCAGGGCAAGAATATAACCCGTTTGTTCTACTTTGCCCTCAAAGTGGCTTACATCTATAACGGAGACGGCGGAGAAGATAAGGGACGTGGTGTCCGATTCCTGCTGAAACCGCTCGTGAGCCTGTTCGACCACGTGCTTTTCACGAAAGTCCGTGAAAACTTCGGCGGACAATTGAAGTTTTTCATCGGCGGTGGCGCATTGCTCGATAAAGACTTGCAAAAGTTCTACTACGCAATCGGACTTCCTATGTACCAAGGGTACGGACTAAGCGAAGCGACTCCCGTAATTTCCACCAACGGCCCGCACCGGCATACCTTCGGCAGCAGCGGTATGTTGGTCCGTCCGCTCGACCTGAAAATATGCGATGCCGACGGAAAAGAACTCCCGGCAGGCGAAAAAGGAGAGATCGTCATACGGGGCGAGAATGTGATGGCCGGCTACTGGAAGAACCCGGTATCAACTGCCGAAACCGTACGCGACGGGTGGCTCTACACTGGGGATATGGGATATATGGGGCATGACGGTCTGCTCTACGTCCTCGGACGTTTCAAAAGTCTGCTGATCGGTAGTGACGGGGAAAAATACAGTCCGGAAGGGATCGAGGAGGCACTCGTCGAACATTCTTCCTGCATCGACCAGCTGATCCTGTATAACAACCAGAGTCCCTATACCGTTGCCCTCGTCGTCCCTAACAAAGACCGGCTGAAGAAGCATCTGACGCACCAGTATCTTGATCTTTCATCCGATAAAGGACGCGAAGAGGCAATCCGGATCATCCAATCCCAGATAGACCGTTTCCGCAAGGGAGGCGACCTGTCCGCCCTTTTCCCCGATCGCTGGCTGCCTGCAGCTTTTGCTATCCTGCCGGAGCCTTTCACCGAACAGAACGGCATGGTCAACAGCACGATGAAGATCGTCCGCGGGAAAATAGAAAAAGCATATGCCTCTCGCATCGACCATCTCTACACACCGGAAGGAAAGAATCCGGTTAATGAAGAGAATAAAAAGGCATTAAATTGCTGAAAACACAAATTGCCATATCACTCCATTAAACTAAATAATTATTTATACTAAACACCTATGTTTTGAAAAGAGGATAGAATTATTAAAACGGAACCTCATTATTGCCGGGAGCCAAGAAATCGGTACCGGCTGGTGGTATGGGCGGCATTGTTTCCATCGGGCCTGAACTATTCATATTAGAGGAGAACTCGCGAACCGGAACATCTTCGTCCACATTCATGAACTTGGCGAACTCGCTCTTGAAACGAAGACGTACATCTCCGACCGCACCGTTACGATGCTTGGCGATAATAATCTCCGCCAGACCGATCAAGGAATTACCACGTTCGTCTTCCGTTATCTTATAATATTCAGGACGGTGGATAAAACAAACCATATCCGCATCCTGTTCGATAGCACCGGACTCACGCAAGTCGGCCAACTGCGGGCGTTTTCCTTCCGCCCCTTGACGTGCCTCGACACCACGGTTCAACTGAGACAAGGCAATGATCGGAATGTTCAGTTCCTTCGCCAATCCTTTCAACGACCGTGAAATAGTACTTACTTCCTGTTCACGGCTGCCGAAGCTCATACCGCTTGCATTCATCAACTGAAGGTAGTCGATAATGATGATCTTAATACCATGCTCACGCACCAGACGACGAGCCTTCGTACGCAGTTCGAATACCGAAAGACTCGGCGTATCGTCTACATAAATCGGTGCATCATACAATTCTTTTATCTTAAAGTCCAACTGTTCCCATTCATAGTTTTCCAAACGCCCGCTCTTGATCTTCTCGCCCGGAATCTCACATACGTTCACGATCAGACGGTTGACAAGCTGGACGTTACTCATTTCAAGAGAGAACAGAGCCACCGGCGTGTTATGGTTTACCGCCATATTCTTAGCCATCGAAAGGACAAAAGCCGTCTTACCCATCGCAGGACGGGCGGCAATGATGATAAGATCGGAATTCTGCCATCCGGACGTCATTTTGTCCAATCCTTCGAAACCAGTGCGCAGACCGCTCAACCCTTCTTTTTGATTGGCAGCCTTCTCAAGCATAACCATCGCTTCCTTGATGACAGGATTGATCTGGGTAACATCTTTCTTCACATTGCGCTGAGAAATCTCAAAGAGCTTTCCTTCCGCTTCCTGCATAAGGTCTTCCACATCGATCGACTCATCAAAAGCCTTGCCCTGTATCATAGCAGTGAAGGAGATCAACTCACGCGCCAGATATTTTTGGGCGATGATACGAGCATGATATTCGATATGGGCACTACTGGCAACCTTACTGGTCAGCTGGGAAATATAGAACGGGCCACCTACCTCTTCCAATTCGCCTCGCTTCTTCAGTTGCTCAGTGACGGTCAGCATATCCACCGGACGCTGGCTGATCGCCAGATCTACGATAGCTGCATAAATTTTCTCATGTGCCTTCTCATAGAAACTCTCCGGTTTCAATATTTCACTAACGATGGAGTAAGCATCCTTTTCAAGCATCAGAGCACCTAACACCGCCTCTTCCAACTCGCGGGCTTGTGGTTGCAAACGTCCCATATCGGGTACTACAACCTGTTTCTGCCTCCCTTTTCCTCCTGTATTTTTTCCTCTTTCTGCCATTTGTTCTAATTGTTATCGGGCATCAAATGTACTACTTTTTATCCGGTTCTCCGAACCTTGCAAAAGAGAAATACGATACTCCTTTGGAGTTTGCCGGGTTATACTTTCAAATTGCTTGATAAAGTATGGAACATTACCATAGCCTGATTCGTAGGCTATTTGAGAGACACTCAAATTAGAATACGACAATAATACACAAGCATGTTCAACCCTCTTTTCCCTATCTAAATGTCAAAAGAACAGATCACATCGATTTGCCGAATCGGGAAGCATCCACCGCTTCATGTTGCTTTTTCTTATAACCGCCGAACTTCCAGACAAAAGAAACCGTTACACAACGTTGGTCGTCCAGTTTCCAGAGGCGGCTGTATTGGCCGGACTGGTTGATTTCCATCGTATGAGGCATATTGCTACGGAAGATGTTGTTACATTTCAGAATCAGAGTAGCACGATCGTCGGCAAACTGCCATTTCAATGCAGAAGACACATCATAGAGATGACCGAGATCATAGATTCCCTGCACGGCTCCGGTAACGAAATAGCCATTCAAATCCAGCTTCAAATTCGGACGAGACTTGGAAAGGGTAAACGTATTATCCATCTTGAACTGCCCGGTGTATTTCTCATTATGGAAAGACAGATCATGAAAATGGTCCAACTTCTCCTGCATACGCTGACCGGACAAAGTCACTTGGCTGTTCCAGAACTCGCCGACCCGGAAAGGAACGATCACCCCTACACCGAATTGCAACTGGTAGTCCATGTTCTCATACCGGAAAACGTTTTTCAGTTCCGAGGTATTCTGATAAGGCAACTGGGCGAAATAATCGGGCACATAGTCACAAAAAGCCAGAATCGTATATTTCTGCTTCAGGATATAAATCAACTGCCCGCTATAAGAACGGTAAGGCTTCAAGGAAGGATTGCCTAAGATAACGGAATAAGAGTTGATCGGGCTTTCCTGCGGCGTCACATCCCAATAGGACGGATAGGTTTTGTCGCTGCTTATGTCCAATTGGATGATGTGCATCGGATTGACCGTATAGCTGAGTGTCGCATTCGGGAATAAGGTCCAATCATTCCAAAGTGTGGATTTCATCCCGTTAGAGGTATAATCCGATTTAAAGTATTCAACTTTCAGAGAAGCTGTTGCAGAGAAATGCGAACCGAAATCCTTGGACACCTCCAAGAAGGCATTTCCACTATACTCTTTCTGGCGGTTATTTTCAAGTTCATCAAGAGCCGATTCATAGCCGTTACCTTTATTATATAGATAATCGATATAAGTCTTCGAAGAGGTAAAACCGCCGTGGACACCGTAATTCAGTGCCCACCCGGTTTCAAAAGTGTGGCTATGATTAATAAATAGTGCTCCTTGTGAAATATCCTGCTTGGAATTATTCTGCATATCCGTCACTGTCGTTTCATGGCTTTGATCGACAAATGTCTGGAAGCCGGGTGAATGATAACGCGTAAAATCCGCACCCGCCATCAGTCCGGAGTTACCGTCATATTGAATACGGACATTGTGCAACGCACTGTTTCCCTCTATGTATGTACGGCTCAGGCGTTCTTCCACCGGCTGTCCGGATTTCAATGCCTGGAAGGTTGTAACGGCCGTCCGTTCAAGATCGGATTTGCCAGCCGTAAGATAGTAGGCGGCAGAAAGCCTGTCGTCATTTTTGAAAGTATAGTCCATACCTAAACGCATCGTTCCATCTATGCCGCTCCGGGTGCCACGTCCCGATTGGTTGACCTCCGTTACCTGATCTTTCAGGGTATGGAGGGCCTGGATCTCCTCTCCCATATAGTTCCGTCCCTTAGCCCCATTGGCTAAGAAATCTATATTGAAACGGGATGTGGAGTAAAGCAAGTTGCCATGGACTTTCCCCTCCGCATAATGGCGCTGCAAATAATCGACACCGGTTTCTCCTTGCAAAGTATTCTTTTCGACAGTTTCCTTATCTAATACGACATTGATCATAGCTCCTTTGATATTATACTTGGCTGGTGCATTATACATGATCTCTACGTTACATACCCGCGAAGCAGGAATTGTCTTCAGCAAACCGACTAACTGATCGACCGACATCGTGGTCAACTGCCCATTGATCACAATGCTCGGACTGCCGGCTCCCAACAGTTGGACAGCATCGTCCGTACTGATCACACCGGGTATCTGTTTCACCACCTCGAACGCATTACTGACCGCCTTATCTTTCATCAATTGGGGCACGTCGTATCTCAAAGCGCCGTTTTCCACTTTGACCTGCGGACGTTCGGCTTTTACCACAACGCCTTCCAGTTCATAATCTTTTTCAGTCAGGCTTATCGTACCGGCATCAGCAGTCGAGATTTTTTTACAAACCGGCTCGTACAGCAGATGCTGGAACAACAAACGATAGTTCGGACCGGCTTCCTTGTTCAACATGAATGCCCCGAGACTATCCGTAACGACTGCATCTATATAAGTAGAATCCAATGTTTGCAACACGACAGCCACCCCGTCTACCGGTCGTTCTTCTTTATCGACCACTTTTCCATGAATCCAGTTCTGCGCTTGTAACATCCCATTACCGGCAGTAAGTAAAACCAGAGAGTAATAAAGTATTCGTTTCATTTTCATTCGTTTTTTTATCAACACTGCAAAGGAAAAGACTTCAAAGGAGAAACTATGTTATCACTCGCTTACGGAGTGTTATTTAGTATTATCGCCGAGATAAGGAGCAATAAGACCGGTAGCTTATCCGATTACCGACCCCGTTTTGTCAGCCAAACTGAGGGAAACAGGAAAATGCGATAAACCTCAACTTCCGGAGAGTCTAATATTTACGAACAATGCCGAGCGCTCATTCTAATATACTAAGAGCCTGTTTAAATTTTGCATTTGTTGGTTGTGAGAGTTGTATTGAGGATGTTTTTCTGTAGGAGATGCCGTCTTTTTTGTTGAAACACGTGACTTATTTTGCTTCAAACAGGCAGAAAAAGTGCCGAAGATTCCCGTTTACAGGCTTTTTACACCCGGATGTGAACGGTCTTGACACCCGAGTGTGAATGATATCGAGACCCGGGTGTCAATGGGTTTATCTTATTATGTTATTGAAAATAAGTCATGTGAAGAAGAATCTTAAACAGGCGGTTAGTGATAGTATGATAGATGGAATAGGCATCCATCATACCTACTATCATTGCTTGTGTCTATTGATATTCAATTGATAAAAGGAAATTAGTGATAGTATGACAGTTGTTTTTCAAAATAATCCTATAAAGAGATAAAGCTGGCCGATGAAGGCTATGCAAAATTTATTTCAGGGAAATTTAAACAGGCTCATAATAAATCATTACATTCGCTACAAATACAGATTCAAGATGAAAAAGCACCTTTTTACCATAGGTATCCTATCCGTTTTACTGATAACGACCGGATGCAAGCAGACGGAAGAAAAAGCACGGCACATCCCGGCCGCCCCACAGATGGAAGCCCAGATAGACCGTTCCGAACCCGTAAAAATCGTAGATGTGGAACAAGCCTCCAGGAAACCCGCTCCGTTGAAGTTGAGCCAGATCGCCTCCGAGATCGAATACTATACCGTCGGAGATGCCCGGTTCACCGTCACCCAGGCAATCGAGCTACCGGATAGCAATGCCTTTATCACATTCAACAACCCGCGCATCTACTACCGGAAACAAGGTATTCCGAGCAAACGGTATGGCTTCAAGGCATTGGCTTATAAATGGAACAACGAGATGAACGGGCAGAACATGTTTTACGATAAGAAAACCACCCGCATGTATGTCGCCCTTAGCGGGAAGACTCAGGAAACGCGGAGAACCGGGACGGACAGCATCCCCTGCATCAGTGTCTTGCCGCCACTGGATACGATGCTGACGATCCAAAGTTACATCTTCCCCGAAAGCCCCATCGAGAAATATCCGCTCGGTCGACGCGACGACAAACTACTTGGTTTCTCCTCCACTGGTTATACCTTATGTAACCAAAGTGAGGCAACGGGAGAACCGGACGGAATCACGACGTTCAACCTCCAAGGCGATACGCTCTGCAAATTCAGGTTGAAAGAAGGGGAGTTGGCCCCGCGCACGATGACCGACAACATTCCGTTCTTCCAAACGTTTTACTGGAACACCGGACAAGACCGGATGACTTTCATGATGCCCTATTGCGACACCGTCTACCAATTACGCAATCCGCAAACCGTCGCCCCGCTCTACGCTATCCGTTACGGGGAGCAAGGGCTTAACCTGAAAGAGATGGCGGATGCTAAAATTCCCAAAGGCAAAATGTGGTTGAAAACTTTTTACGAGAACCCCAAAGGTTTGTTCATGGGCCTTTATCAAAAGGGGGGACGAATCATCGCAAACTGGCTCGGCTGGGAATATGACTACAAACCGAGCCTGACCCACCAGGCGGTCTACTTGAAAGAAGAAGGACACACGGTCATGCTGCCGGCTGACAAAAACAGAGGCTTCATTAACGACCTAGACGACGGGATGCCTTTCTGGCCGGACGGACAAACGGACGATTGCCTGTACATGCTCCGTACCGTCACCGAGATGCGCGAACTGGTAAAGCGCACCGGCTCGCCCAAGCAAAAGAAGTTGGTCGAACTGCTGGATAACCCGAAAATGCATGAACGGGATTATGTAATGATCGTTGTACGATAAGGGTGTCTATCCGGCTACAAACCGTACTTCCGTATCTTGTTATATAGCGTCTGCCGGCTGATATCCAACTGTTGGGCACAAAGTGTCAGGTTGCCGTTCTTCTCGCGCAGCACCTCACTGATAAACTGCTTCTCCATCTCCTCCAATGTCACCGGACGGGATGCGGAAGCTGTTTTTTCGATATGGAAATCGTCCGCCCCCAGCGAAGACAAGTTCGTCAACAGGACAGCCCGCTCGATTGTTTGTTGCAAAGCCGAAAGATCCCCTTGCCGGATCAGACCGGAGAGTTTATCCAATCCGCCGGAAGTGACAACCGGCAATTGTTTTCCATACGCCTGTGCGTATTTCTTTAACAGAGCCCCGACCAAAAGGGAAACGACCTGCCCATTCTCCTCCTCTGCCGATATCCGCCTCATCGAAGCCGCTTCTGTCCGCACCTTCCGCCTGCGCCGGAAAGCCCCTTGTAAAATCGCTACCAGCTTCTCGTTATCCCACGGTTTGACAACAAAGTCAGCCGCTCCCCTTTTCAAGGCGGAAACCGCCAGTTCAATATCTCCGAAGGCCGTGATCAAGACCACTTGCGGCGGATCGGGACGCCCCACAATCCGATCCAGCCAAAACAAGCCCTCGCTTCCATCCTGCCGTCCGGTCACAAAATTCATATCCAACAGAACAATATCGACATCGCCCTCACGCAACAAAGCCGGCAAAAGTGTCGGCACGGACACTCCTACTACCGTCTTGAACTCGCGTGCCAGAATCATTTTCAATGTTTTCAACACCGCTTCGTTATCATCCACAAGAATTATTTTCCCATCCAGCATAGTTTCATTTTTTCTGATTACAAAATTATATTTTCTATCAAGAAATCCGCAATCAAACGTAATTTGTTCCCCACAATGTTACATATATTCTCGACATTGTCGAAAACAAGTTACACCTAAACATTTCCCTTCACTCTATGACGGTCCCATTGTCCAATAATTAGACAAATTTTCGGTTTCCCGAAAAAAAAAGAACTATCCTTTGCGACATCCACAGAAAGGGGATAGCTTTGATCCGTATTAAAACAAAAGTCATGAAAGCCGTAGCACTCAAACTGGTCCTCCGTAGTTGGTGGCGCAATAAAACGTTTTCCATTATTTCGATTGTCAGCTTGGCAATCGGGATTGCCTGTACAAACCTGCTGGCAGCCTTCGTCATATATGAATTCAACATCGAGGCTGATAATCCGAACAAAGAAAAGATCGTCTATATGGCCCAGGATTCGCCGCTGAAGTCAGGAGAAAAGGTATCTTTTATTGTTGGAAAGATCCCGATTCAACTAAAAGAGCAATATTCGGAAGTGGAAGATTACCTGCGCTTCGGCTCAATCGATTGCAACTCCGTCACCATAGGGGATAAAAAATACGACCCAATCCTGATTACCATAACAGACACTACTTTTGCCCGCTTCTTCGAATATGAAGTACTGCACGGCAACCTGCATGACGCCCTTGCCTCCCCGGACAAAGCCGCGCTAAGCGAATCATGTGCCCGGAAACTATTCGGAAAAACAAACCCGGTAGGAAAGATTGTCCAAATAGACCTGGCGGACGGAGGCATACGTTATGAGGACGAAACAACACCCCTTTCCCGCCCTTTCCAAATTGCTGCCGTATTGAAAGAACATTCTCAGTCCTACCTCAAATTCGACATGCTCACCGGTATCGGACAAGACTATTACGGTGGAGGAGTCGCCCTTTTGAAAGTCTCCCCCTCGTTCGACAAAGAACAATTCGCCCAAAAGATCAAAGCAGACGGAGTCCCTACCCTGCAACAGGAGAAAGGGCGATACTATTTCTATACCTTACAAGAATCCTATTTCCAACACTATACGCAGGAATCGATTCCTTATATCGCCCGTTCCCAGCAATCGCTGTTACTCATCGGGCTGATATCAGCCTTACTGATCCTGCTGATCGCCTGCTCTAACTATATCAATCTCAGTTTCTCCCGGATCCTCCAACAGATACGGATCATACACACACAAAAGCTGATGGGAGCCACACAAGCAGAGATGAACTACCAATTGTTTCTGGATACATTCCTCACGGTCGGCATCGCCTTCCTGCTCTCGTTGCTGATCGCCCACGACCTGATCCCCGTTTTCAACCGGATCATGTCCGGAAGGATCACCACCGGATTTTTTCTGAACAGGCAGGTGCTACCCGCTATCTGCGGACTAATCCTAATCCTGTCCGTTATCCCAGCTTGCTACATGAGCCGGAAAATCGCCAACCTGACGGATAGCAACTACCGCCTGTTCTTCACCGGAAACAAAAAAAGAAAGGTCGTCACCGCTCTCTCCGTCATGCAGTATATCATCTCCATCGGGCTGGTTATCGGAACACTCACCATCCATGCACAATTGAAACTGACACAAAAGAAAGGCGAATGCTACCGCAATCTAATCGAAATCGGAAGCTGGAAAGGAGGGAAACTGGATGTCAACACATTCGCAGCCGAACTGAAGAACAGACCGGAAATAGTCTCCGTCACACGTGCCGGAGGTTCCCTCCTCTTCGCCTGGCTCCAACAGATCATTGTTGAAAACAAAGATGGATCAGAATCCTACTATTCGTCGGTCCAATACATGGGCGAAGAAGATCTCCTGCAAACCCTGAACCTACAAATCCACCAAGGACTGGCTCCCCGGGAAGCCATGCAGAAATATGACCAACCAGTCTACATAAACCGGAGATATGCGGACATACTGATCCCGGCCGGTGAAAACCCTGTCGGCCAACTGGTCAGCCGGTATGACAAATCCTTCCAAAATGTCCTGGCCGGGGATCCAAAACAGGCATGTACAATCTGCGGGATTGTCAGCGACCTCTATATCAATACGCTGGAAGAAGAAGCGATGCCTTCCTTGATCTATCTCAATAACGCTGGCAACCAACACTACCGGACACTCTATGTCAGACTGAATGAAAAACAGAAAAAGGAAGGGATGGAAACGTTACAAGCGGTATGGAAAAAGGTAAACCCTAATGAATACTTCACCTATATAGATGTATACGAAGTATTCATGCAACGCAACCGCAGGACGACCGATATGGCGAACTTATTGCTGATGTATTCCATCATCAGTATCCTTCTGACCTGCTTCGGCCTGTTTGGAATGGCTTTGTACGCGACCAAACAGCGGACCAAAGAGATCGGCATCCGAAAGGTGAATGGAGCCAGCACACGAAGCATCATGTTACTGCTGATCCGACAGTTCGTCAAATGGATAGCAGTGGCATTCGTGATTGCAACACCTCTTGCCTGGGTACTGCTGAACCGTTGGCTGGAAAGTTTCGCCAACCGGATAAGCATTTCCCCACTCTATTTCCTAATGGGCGGAGGCATCGTCTTGGCCATCACATTACTAACGGTAGGATGGCACAGTTACCGGGCAGCTTCGAGCAACCCGGTAAAAAGCCTAAAGAGTGAATAAAAAAAGGAAGAAAATCATCCGTTCACCTTCTTATAGTCGGCAAGGAAAGTTGCCAAGCCACTATCGGTAAGCGGATGTTTCAATAAGCCTTTGATAGCAGAAAGCGGACAGGTTGCCACATCGGCTCCGGCTTCCACGCACTGAATGATATGCTGTGTAGAACGGATGGAGGCTGCCAGCACCTGCGTCTCGTAATCGTAGTAATCGTACATCTCAACAATCTTACGCACCAGTTCGATTCCGTCACTCGCAATGTCGTCCAAACGGCCGACAAAAGGAGAAACATACGTCGCACCCGCTTTGGCCGCCAACAATGCCTGTCCCGGAGAAAAGACAAGCGTACAATTCGTACGGATGCCTTTACCTGAAAAATACTTGATTGCCTTGATTCCGGCTTCTATACAAGGGACCTTCACTACGATATGCGGATTTAGTCCGGCCAGTTCCTCACCTTCCTTGATCATGCCTTCGTAGTCTGTGGCAATCACTTCGGCACTCACATCCCCATTCACCATTTCGCAGATTTTGATGTAATGTCTACGCTGGTTTTCTACTCCCTTGATACCCTCTTTCGCCATCAGAGAAGGGTTGGTGGTAACACCGTCTAGTACACCCAATTCATTTGCTTCCCGGATCTGATCCAGATTAGCCGTGTCAATAAAGAATTTCATCGCCTGTTTTTTTAAGTAACTATAAAATATAACAAGCGGAAGCACATAATAGTTTATACTATGCCATTGATTTTCAAAACTCGAAGCGCACTCCTTTCTCTATCATGCCCCCGGAGACGTACACATTCCAATCCGGATTGTCCCACAAATTAATCACCAAATTGACCGGGACACACACGCTCATCATGGCAGGTGCGTACAGTTCATATAATTCTTTACGAGCCAATGCTTCGCCACGCTTACATCCGTCGATTAACAGTTGTTCGTCCATAAATACTTGCTACCCTCTGATTACATGATGAAACAGATTTCCGGATAGTTGCACCGATCTTCATTATTTATACACAAATATCTAAATTTATTTTTATCTTCGCAGAAATTAAATGAGTTGTTGTATGAAGCGGGGAATTAGTTTAATCATATTGTTATTGTGCGCATTATGTTTGCAAGCACAATCTGATCTGACTTGGATCAGAACCAAAGAAGGACGAATGGTGGCAGTACCCAAACGGGCAGTTTTCGACTTGAACCTGCCCAAATTCACATACAAAAGTTTCACGCCATCGGACAGGCAACTGATCGAAGCCAAGTTGCGTGAATTCATTCCCGATCTTCCGGTCCAATCCGCATATGAACAGGAACGCCCGATGGACATGATTATTTCATCTGCTGCCTACCAGCCTTTCTTCAATCCTTACACACCGATGTTAAGACGTGTTTCGCCGATGGCATTGGATTTCCATGAAGTATCGATCATCCCCGTCAGCGAACAAGTGGCCTTTATCACAAGCGGACAACAATACACATGGCCCGGCATCGGTGGTCTTACCCGGATCAACACGGAACTACTATGGACATACGACCGGTTCTCCCTGTCGGGAGGCGCTTTCGGCGGACGCTATTTCACCCCGTTCAATCCTTCCCCCCAATTCATGGGCGGGTTCAATGCGATGGCCAGCTATGACGTGACCGACTGGATGACAGTGAGAGGATGGGGACAATATACGTTTTACGATCACAACGAAAGAAACAACCCACATATGCTGATGAACCCGTTTTACAACCATACAAACGTAGGCGGAGCATTCGAATTCAAGGTGAACGACAGCGGCTTCAGGGTCGGCGTAGGGGTTAACTACGAATACAATCCGATCCGCGGAAAGATGGAACGCCAGTTCATGTTCTATCCGGCAGGCAAGATCGGAATGTTCCGGATCGGTAACTGAACATAAAGAAATAATAGACAAAATTATCGCAACACCCACTTTTAAATGTGTCAAAACAATAGAACCATGAAACTACATCATATACTCTATACCTTACTGCTCATATCGTTATTTCCCATAACAAGCAACGGGCAACCAGCAAGAAAAGAGAAACTACGGGTTATATCCTACAATATTTGGAACGGTTTCGAACATGATGCTTCCCGGCGAGCAAACTTTATCGACTGGATAAAAGGACAGCAACCGGACATTCTGGCCATAACCGAACTGGTTGGATTTACAGAAAAAAATTTAGGCCAACTAGCCTCCGAATACGGGCATAAGTATTATGCCATCGTGAAAGAAGAAGGATACCCGGTCGGCATAACTTCCAACGAACCGATCACGGTCGTAAAGAAACAAGTAGAAGATTTCTGGCACGGCATGCTGCACGTAAAAACGTATGGATTGGATATCATCGTCACCCATCTCAGCCCTCACGACTGGAAGTTCCGACTGAAAGAAGCGCAAATGCTGACAAAATACATACAGGACAATCAGTTGGACAACTGTATGGTCATGGGAGATTTCAACGCCTATTCGCCTTTCGATGCCGATTGGGTGGAAACACACGCCCAACTCATCAAAAACAAGCAGAAATGGGATGCCAAACAAGAAACATACCGGAATATGCGTGACGGACGGCTTGATTATTCAGTTCTGTCCCAATTCCTATCCATCGGGCTGACCGATATATGCCGTTTGTATGTCCCTGCCGATAAACGAACGACATTCCCGACCGCTTTCCTTTACCGATGGCAACATGGCGACACCCGTCTGCACGGGATAAGCGAACGGTTGGATTATATACTGGTTTCTCCATCCCTGGTTTCCCGGTGTGTCGACGCCCATATCCACAACGGAATAGAAACTGAAGGGATTTCGGACCATTATCCGGTCAGCGTAGACTTGATCATTCACTTGTAAATTCCCAGGACTCCATGCAGCTGCCGCCTAAAATACCGGTTCCGCCTTCTACATTCGAATAGATGCGGACCGGTTCGGCAAAGCCTATTTCCGCCAGATCGCCGACAAAGCCACTCTCATACAAATCATTCATGGTTTTCATATAGTTATAATAGGAGCGAGAAACGGAATACAGATAACAACGGTATATGTAGGGGGTATAATCGACACTCTGAGTATAGCTAAGACTTATTTTCCAAGGGATCTTAAACTGATAGCTTTTCCCATCGAACAACTCGTCCGAAAAAGCGAGTCCGTTATAACCACCCACACCATCATATCCGAAAATCTGATCTAAAGCCGAATTCTGAACAGCAAATACCGGTTCACTACCATAATCAGGCCTAAAAGAATACCAGGAATAAACGGTATCGTTTTCTCCTCCCCAAATATTTCCCTGACGGAAATAAATCAGATAATAATTGTCTTCGCCTGGTTCGTCGTGAAGAGTGAAGCACACGGTATTATTTTGAGCCAAATGTATATATGCATCATCAAACCATTCAGTAGTATCTCTTACACTCTCCTGTTGAAGCTCGAAACCCGAGACAGAACAGGGGCGCGGGACTTCCGTCACGGCCTCCACATCCTTAAAACCATTCCGAGAAGCCACAAGGCGTATCCGATCGCCCGCCACAGGTATATAAGATGAAGATTTGTAACGAACGGCATCGATATCAAGCTCTTCATACTTTACGGCCACTTCGGACAATGATTCCCGGAACACATCGTTCACATAAAGTTTTACATCCGCACCAGACACAAAAATATCTTTGACCTTATTATCCGCATAAAACCAGGTACGGGAAAGTTCTACCGATAGTGTATCACCTTGTACGGCCAGACAATTCAACACCAGTTTGGGTTCAGGACGCATATGTTCCAAATTTATCTCTTTCTCGCAACCGGACAAGACAAACAACAACAAAACCAATATACAAATATTATATCTCATCTTTTTCCTCCTTCAAAATTTATATGTATATGAAACCGACGGTATGATCGGAAAAATACCAATAGACTTGAATGCATTCCGATAGGTGACATTCGGATTCCCATAGTCGTCTGATCCAGCCTCCTCTTTGACATCTCCTTTATAAACCAGGATAGGATTCATCCGGCTGTACACGTTATAAATACTAATATTCCAAATTCCCATACGCCCCTTCTTTTTAGGACGATATATATTAATGCCCACATCCAAACGATGGTAGGCAGGAAGTTGATAATTATTACGTTGGTCATAATAATCTTCACCAGTCCCATTCCCCCAGAAAGGTCTTTCTCCCGGTTGGTGCAGATGGTCACTCGGATAATAATTTTCCAGTGACAATGTTGTATAATTACCAGACGAATAAGTCCAGGCAGCCGACAGCTCTACTTTTTTGGAGAGTTTATGCATGACAACAATATTCAATTTATGCCGATTGTCGTAACGGGAAGGATAGCGCCGTCCTTTATTTATTTCGTCAAACTGACGATCCGCCCACGCCAGCGCATACCCGACCCATCCGGTTGTTTTTCCTGTTTGCTTACGAACCATAAACTCCACTCCGTAAGCACGCCCTTCACCGGAAGCCATCTTATTTTCCCATGAAACGGATGAAGGAATCAGACTATAACCATCCTTATATTCCAACAAGTTGTTCATCCGTTTATAATAACCTTCAACAGAAAAATCCAATAGCTGATTCCAATTGTAATAACCACCCAAAGAAATCTGGTCACTGACAAGCGGCTTCAACTTATTAGCCACCGGCATCCAAGAATCAGTCGGCAAATCCATAAAGCTGTTACTGATCAAATGTACATACTGGTTCATACGGGAGTAAGAAGCTTTCAAACTAACATCCGGTGAAAGCAACCAGCGCATAGAAACACGCGGCTCAATACCGGTATACGTCCTGTTATCAATATTAAACAGGCTGAAACGAAGTCCGACATTTAAACGAAAAGCATCGGAAATCGACCAATCATCTTCAGCATAGGCAGCCAATTCATGTGCCCACAACTTGTCGTCGGAAAAAGTTTTAGCAATCTGCATAGAATCCGGCAGACTATTGTCCAATGCTTTCATCCGGTTATACTCCGGTTGAAAATAATGAATCAGGTAATCACCGCCAAAACGGATACGGTGTGCCGCCACCGGTCGATAATCAAACGAGGTACGAACACCAAAATCCGTGATTCCTGTCACATTGGTCGTCTCGTCCAAAGAATACTTATATCCGGAATCACCTTCCTTACCGGAAACATCTTCCTCTTTATATCTGATTTTAGAACGATATCGCGTATAGAAACCGGACAATTTTCCGAATAACTTATTACTGAACGCATACGTCCAGCCAGCAGAAGCGACCAAATTCCCCCAACGCATATAGGCGTCGATCGTATTACGATATTCGCTTGTATATTCGGAATAAGCAAAATCTTCACTTTCTACTTTCAAGACATCATTCCCGTTATAGAGGCTCAAATACATCCTACTCCGGTCGCTGAAACGATGGTCGATACGAGCATTCAAATCATGGAAAGCATAACGGACATTAATACGTTCTCCATTCTTTTTATTTTTCTTATTTACAATCGCCAACACAGGAGCCGTCAGCACATCCAACCACGTACGCCTAAGCGCTATATTGAAAGAAGTCCGGTCTTTCCAAATCGGCCCTTCCAGATTCAGATTACCGGAAACCAACCCTAAAGAGGCGGATCCATGAAATTCTTTCATATTCCCCTCCTTGGTATGCACATCCACCACCGAAGAAAGGCGTCCGCCGTAACGGGCCGGGAAACCGGCTTTGAAGAAATTCATGCCTTTAATCGCCTCATTGTTGAACGCAGAGAAAAAACCGCCGATATGATTCACCTGATAGACAGGATTACCATCGACCAGAAAAAGGTTCTCATCCGAATTTCCACCCCTGACATACAAACCAGAAATACCTTCCGTCCCAGCCGACACTCCAGGTGTCAATTGCAAGGTCCGGATAATATCGGCCTCCCCCAACAAAGTCGGAGTCGCACGAATAGTAGCATGATTCACCTCCAATGTTCCCATTTGCGTACTACGGACCGTTTGGCGGGTTGTTTCCAAGGCTGTCACCAACACTTCTCCGATTGCGGCATTAGGCTGCAAATCGATTACCAAGACTGTGTCTTGCTTCAACACCGGAATTGTGAACAGATGGCTCTCATAACCGATATAAGACGCTTGCAAACGAACGGGAGCACCATCACTGCCCGACGGTACAGGCAACGAAAGACTAAAGAATCCATAGGTATTGGCAGCCACACCGCTCAGGCTATTCACTTCATACACAGAAGCCCCGACCAGGGATTCTGCGGAAGTTTTATCCCGCACAAAACCGCTGATCGTGACCTGTCTGGGTTTACGTTTCAGAACGACAATATTTCCTGTCCTCTTGTACACGAACGGATAGCCGGCAAAAAGTCGTGCCAGACAATCGTCCAATGCAGCATCGTTCACTTTGAAACTCGTTTTCTGAAACTCTTTCAACAAAGATGATTCATACGAAAAAGTCACTCCGGCCTGCTTCTCGATCTCTGTCAGAATCTCCTTCAAAGAAACGTTCCACATGTTCAATGTAACCGTTCGAACCTCATCTCCACCATTTACCTCTGCCGACAACTTCTCCGATATCAAAAAACAACTCAAACACACAAAAACACAGGTAAACCATCCTCTCGACATAAACTTCTTCATCTTATCTTTATTGACTTTTCATCCATAAGACAGGAAAACAGGAAAAACCCCTACTCGATCCGGAAATTTTTTTAAATCAATCATAAACGGCAAACGGATTCCAAGAGGGTTCTTTATCACCGAAAGGCATTGTAAAACGGCGATGGGCCAGTTGGCAACCGGCAACAATTCCAAAACCACCTTCGACATTCGTATAAGTGGCGGTGGGTTCCACCAAACCATCTAAGTAAGCATCACCCAACGAGATAGAGAAATTACGGATTACAACCAGATACCGATAGTATTCTTCCGAAATAGCCATCAGACGAATATCATAATGCACCGTTGTCGTTACAGAATCGCCCTTAAAGGAACTATCGACAGGCCAGAAAGAAGAGCGGACCGTATAGTCTTTGCCATCGAACATATCGTCCGTAAACGTGCCCCGGCAAGTCGTCCCATCTAACTGCTCAATAACCGGATTCGTCACTGTCGAACGAAATACCGGATCTTCATAAACTACGCCCAACCAATCCGTATAATTAAGTTCTGACCGGTACATCGAACTACAGGTTATCACACTGTCTCCCTTCTGGAACTCTGTCTGTTTTTCAATTATCAAGCGATAATAGTTTCGTTTATCCGGCTTGTCACGAAACCGGACATACAGCCGTATGGAAGGATATTCATATCCTCCATAACCAAAGCGGGTAAAACGGACCGTATCGACAGACAACACCTCCACCGGATCCGGGATAACTGTCTCTCCCCCTACCGGATCGAAACCACCCGCCTCTGCTTCCAGCCGTAAGCGATCGCCGGCCCTCACACGGCATCCGGGCAACACGTACCGTCCTGTAAACCGGCTATCGGAAACGGGCTGCATACGTCCTTGCAAACGGTCGTTTATAAACACTTGTATGCTGCCATCCTCGACCCCGTCGTCCGTAACCGTGTCCAAGACAAACCAACTTTTGGACAAGAAAGCCGTCACATCCGTATCCGGCGAAACGGAAGCATTCAGCACCAGGCGCGGAGAAACGGGCGGAAGGACCAGCACCACGTCGCGGGTACAAGAGACAAACAAAAGCAGGCACAAGGCAAACAGTATCTTCTTCATCGCCATCAGAATTTATATGTATAAGAAACAGAAGGGACGAAAAGAAACAACAAGGTCTGCTCCAACACGACCTCCCGCCCTTTTTCCGTTTGATAATAAATAGGCCGGACTGAGAAAGGATTCGCCTTAAAATAGGCATTGCAAAGACTCAGGTTCCAGATTCCCATACGCCCGTTCTTCTTATACCGGTAGAAATTAGCACCTAAATCAAGCCGGTGGTAAGCCGGAAGCTGGTAATTGTTGCGCGAACTTGCGTTCTCGCCATATCCCCACCAAAGCTCCTCCTGATAGCCACGCTCCGTCAGCTCCGGTAACGGGCGGTATTGCACATCCTGAATCGTCAGGTGATTACCGGACTTATACATCCAGGCTGCCGTCAGTTCCACCTTTTTTGAAAGTTTGTAGGAAGCGACGATATCGACTTTATGCCGGTTGTCGTATTTGGAGGGGAAACGATGTCCTTTGTTGACCGTCCCATCCGGAAACCAGCGATCGGACCAGGAGAGCGTATACCCGATCCATCCGTTAAACCGCCCGGTCTTTTTCTGCACCATCAGTTCCAAGCCGTAAGAACGTCCCTTCCCCACTCCGACCCGGTCTTCCCACCCCTCAAAAGAGGGAAGAACCGGACCGTTATCCTTATATTCCACCAGATTATTCATCCGTTTGTAATAGCCTTCAGCCGAGAAATCCAATTCTTTATAATGCCAAAATAGGCCACCCGTTACCTGATGCGCATGCATCGGACGGATATTCCCGGTAACCGGCACCCAGATATCCGTCGGCTGGCTGATATAGCTGTTGGACAATAAATGGATATATTGGTTCATCTTCGTATAGGACACTTTTGCCGACAGGTTCCGCCCTAACAGATAGCGGGCGGAAAAACGGGGCTGGAATGACTGGTATGTCTCTCCTTGTACATGGAAAAGGGTAAAGCGCAACCCGGCATTCACCCGCAACCGGTCGGTCAGCAACATTTCGTCTTCCGCATACAGGGAAACTTCGTGGCCATGAATCAAAGAATGTGAAAAGACCGTATTATTCATTTGCGAAACAACCGAATCCTTATACCAGGAACTCATATTACTTTGTTCGGGACGAAAAAGATGGAACAGGTAATCGCCTCCCATCCGAACCCGGTGGTCGACATTCGGGCGATAGTCAAAAGAGGCTCTCAGACTCACATCTTCCATAGCCGAACGATAATGCCCTTCCTGAAAATAGACCTGTCCGCTCTTATCCGGCGATGAGACAAAAGCATTCTGCTTCTGGATTATATGCGAACGGTAGCGGGTATACCCTCCGGTAAAAGTGGCAAACAGTTTCCGGTTGATCAGGTAGTTCCACCCGGCAGACCCGATCAGATTTCCCCAGCGCCAGCGGAAGTCCCGATCTTCACCATGTATATCTTTCGAATCCTCACCGTTACGATAACTGTCACTTCCCATGTAAAAACTCAGATAAGCACGGCTACGGTCCGTAAAAGAATAATCGACTTTAGCATTCATATCGTAGAAATGGTATCCGCCCTTCCATTCAGTATCGGCCTTCTTGTTCACTGCCGTCATGAGTGGCCAGGTAATCAATTCCATCCAAGTACGCCGTACCGACACGTTGAACGAAGACCGATCCTTGATGATCGGCCCTTCGAGATTGGCACGCGCCGCCAGCAAGCCGATCGAGATATTCCCGTGATATTCTTTCCGGTTTCCTTCGTTTGTACGCACATCTACAACAGAAGAAAGTCTCCCGCCGTATTCCGCCGGAAAACTTCCTTTATAAAAAGTGGCATTCTTCACAGCATCCGGATTGAAAGCCGAAAAGAAGCCTAACACATGGTCTGTATGATAGACCGGATTTCCATCAAGCAAAAACAGGTTATCGTCGCCATCACCTCCCCGCACAAACAAGCCACTCATGCCTTCTGTTCCTCCGGTCACACCCGGTAGCCGCTGCAAAGTCTTGACAACATCCGTTTCGCCCAACAGGGCCGGCAACGATTTCACCCGGCTTGCCGGGACATCCGACACCCCTACCCGACTGTTCAAAACATCCGACCGGGGAGAAATTCCTTTTATCACAACTTCCCCCAGTACCCCGGCAGGCGATAGGGAGAGATCGATCATCGTGTCGCAGGTCAACTCGAACGTAACGGAACAGGGCTCGTAGCCGACATAAGAAGAAGACAGCACCACTTTCCCCGGAGGTAGCGTAATACTGTAAAAGCCGTAATTATTGGAAACCGATCCTTTTCCGGAAGAACGTTCCACTACGGTCGCCGCAATCAGACTCTCGTAGGATGCGGAATCCCGCACAAACCCACTGATGGTATATTGCCGGGGTTTCCGTTTCAATATCACATAACGTCCCGTAATCCGGTAAACAAGAGGTAAAGGCTCGAACAACCGTTTCAGGCAATAAGAAAGAGACTCGTCGCGCGCCGTCAACGAAACATGGCGGAATTCTTTCAACATCGACGATTCATAGGAAAAAAACAGGCCGGTCTGCTTTTCGATCTCCAGCAAAATATCCTGTAAGGGCACCCGCTTCATATCCAGCGTGACAGTAGGAGTCGGGTCCGCCAACAAGTGCAAAGGTTCTTTCGCTCCGATCAGCGGGCAACATATACAAATCCCGATGACAAATAGGTAAACACGATACATATTTTTTATTTATCTTTCTGGGGAACCAATCGGATATCCAACGTCTGATTGATAACCATCAGGACTTCGTCAAGAGGCAGATCGTTGAATGTTGCGGTCAGTCGGGAATCCGGCGAATCCACTTTGTTGATGATCTCCACCTGGTAATACTCGTTCAGGTCCCTGATCACCTTCTCCAAAGGCGTATCGTTAAACCTCAGCTGCTTCGTTTTCCAGGAAAGATTATTCGGATTCTCTTCCTTCAGGATATCTATTTCTTTCTTTTCATTCGAATAAGAGGCCGACATTCCCGCTGTCAGGATAACCGGTTCGGGCTCCTTTCCGGCAGCAAAACGCACTTTTCCCGTAACGACATCGACTTCCGTCATGTCCGGTTGTTCACTAACTTGGAAGCTGGTACCTAAAACCGTCACCTCCGTCATGGCAGTATGAACGGAAAAGGGGCGCGCCTCGTTCCTCTTCACCTGGAAAAAAGCTTTTCCCGTCATCTCCACCACACGTCTTTCCTTTCCATATTTCTTCACATCATACCGAAGTGTCGAATTTCCGGCCATAGAAACCAGCGTGCTATCCGGCAAATAAACATCTTTTAATTGCCCCGATACAGTAGCGACAGATACCCATTCGGGATTATTACGCTCTTTCACATAAAAAGTGCCGAATCCAATAAGCAAAAGCACAACAGAAGCGGCCGCCATCCAATAACGGCGAAAAGCGACCTGGCGGCAGATTCCCTGCCGAAAGGCAAACCGTTTCCAAGCCTTATCCTCATCCAAGCTCCCCTCTTTGTAGTGCCGGACTACAAAACGAAGGCGTTTTTCAAATCTATCATCTCGCTCGTTGTTCTTCATTTCAATTGACAATTGATAATGGACGATGGACAATTGCCACAGCCCTTTCCATTGTTTATTTTCCTAATTTAAATTTATAACCGACAGATAAACTGAAAGTATGGTATTTCAAGTCGACCGAATCATATTCGTATTCCTTGCCCAAAGAGGCATCGTAACCGACATTCATCACACAGGAGCCTATTTCCAATCCTGCCTGAAACGAAAGTCCCCAGTCGAAAGAGTTATCGTGCGTCCAACTTTCATGACTAAAACCTTTCTCTACCCATCCGCCACCATACAAATAACCTCCATTACCTCCATAATAGATAGAGCCATAACTTTCATGACTGCTACTATTACCCGGTGTATATTCATTATACACAGCTATATTTTTATCTCCCATCGAATAAGCGATATAAGGACCGGCAGCCAGATTCAACCGTACATTATCCGCTAAACGGAATGACAAATTCGCCATCAACGGGACTTCCAAGAAATGACGCCTCGTCTTATAATAGCTTTTACTAAAAGTAGACTCCGACTGATCGTCTATTGTCGGGTAAATGTTCCCGAACGAAGTCGATTGTCTCGAATATCCCCGTTGAGCATAATACAACCCCGATTTCAATGAAAAACGGTCCGGTTTAACAACATACTCCACTCCAACTCCGATTTTCCAACGGGCATTCCAAGTGTATCCCGATTCATCGATATAAGAAAAGCCGCCTCTCTTGACGGCCGTCATCCCGACTTCCGGCGTCAACGACCACCGTTGTGCGCTCACCGATACCACACTCATCATCAACATCACAAATAACACGAATTTCTTCATTTTTCTTTTTTGTATTAGTGATACATAAACATTTAACCTTTCTATCACTAAGACCGGAAATTTGAAAAAACCCCTATTCATTCAAGAAAAAAAGAAACAATAAATCCGTATGGCAGTTTCCCGCAAAGTCTTTAATGCTTTTCCCATCTGGTTTTCAACTGTTTTAATGGAAATCTGCAACTCCTCCGCAATCTCCTGATATTTCAATCCGTCCCGCTTGGAAAGCAGAAATATTTTCTTCCGTTCAGCAGGCAATCCGTCGATAGCCGCCCAAAGACGCGCATCCCGTTCCGATTGATATATCTGTTCCTCTTCCGACAGGTCTTCTATATCAGCAATACATTCCGTTGTCTGTAACATATCGGAAGACTGGGCGATAAGCGTAAGGGAACGGTTCCGTACCGCCTGATAGAGATAGGATTTAAAGTTAGCAATTACCATATCATGGCTGTTCTTATCCCAAACATCGGCAAAAACCTGCTGCACGACGTCCTCGGCATCTTCCGTTTTTTCTGTAAAACGGAGTGCAAACAGGCACAAGGGCTTATAAAACTCCTTGAAAATACGTTCAAATTCACCCGCAGATATTGCCGCCATACATTTGTTACTTGTCTCTATTCACTGCAAAGTAAAGTAGTTTTCCATTTAATAATCCGATTTTCAGGTTCTTTATTATGATTTTAATAAATTATACCGCACAAAATCACCTGCCTTGCAAACATAAACAAAACACGGACTACACAGACTACACGGTTTTAATTCATCCGTGAGGTCGGTGTAATCCGTGCCTCAAATATAGTAAGCCTGAATATGCTTATCCTCTGAATCCGATAATCTCACGCACTTCACGCAACGTTTTCGCAGCGCTCTCGCTTGCTTTTTCGGCTCCCATGCGGGCTACTTTTGCCAAATAGTCTTCGTTGGAACGAATGTCCAAGATACGTTCACGAATCGGAGCACAGAAATTATTGATATCTTCAGCCAACTGCTTTTTCAAATCTCCGTAACGGATCTCGCAATTGTTATATTTCTCATTGAAGAAATCGAAAGTATCTTTTGTCGATACGATTTCCATCATCGTAAACAGATTGGCAATCGGTTCGGGTTTCACACTGTTCGGTTCCGTCGGACCTGCATCTGTCACAGCTTTCATCACCTTCTTCTTGATTGTCTTTTCATCGTCAATCAGGTAGATAGCATTACCTTCGCTCTTACCCATCTTGCCGGATCCGTCCAGTCCGGGAACTTTGATCGCCTTATTGGAATAATAGAAAGAGGCGGGTTCCGGGAAACATTCGACTCCGTAAGTTGCATTGAAACGACGGGCAAAACGGCGCGCCATTTCCATATTTTGTTCCTGGTCTTTCCCTACCGGTACTTTCACCGCCTTATGAATAATGATATCGGCAGCCATCAGAGTCGGGTAGGTCAGCAAACCGGCGCTTACGCTATGTTTATTGCCTTCGTTGAAAATTTCCTTTTCCACATCCCCTTCCGTGGTGTTGACACGGTCGATGTGCAACTGCTGGCGTGCCTTATCCTTGAAAGAAGTAGTACGCATCAACTCGCCGATCCCTGCATTCATATTCAGATACAGATACAATTCAGGAATTTCGCGCACATCGCTCTGAAGATAGATGGTCGCTTTTTCCGGATCGATGCCACAAGCCAGATATTCGGCCAGGATCGTCTTTACACTGTTACGGATATTATCAGGATGCGGATGTGTAGTCAACGAGTGCCAGTCTGCAATAAAGAAAAAGCAATTATACTCATTTTGCATTTGCAAAAATCCTTTTACTGCTCCGAAGTAATTCCCCAGATGCAAATTACCCGTTGGGCGAATGCCACTTACTACTGTTTCCATTTTCTTTCTTAAATTATTAATATCAAATGGCGACAAAGATAGCAATTATTTTGACAGATTCCGAATCTTTATGCCTCCGGCTGATCCAATATCTCATCATGAAGATATGAAAAACAAAAATATAGTTCATGTCTATCAATAATTCGGACAAAGCCGTTACGATCATATCGTAATTAAATAATATTCGTATATTTGTATCGTGACAACATATTAAAAGCAAATAAAGTCATGAATAAATTGTTATACCTTTTATTGATCGCTGTCTGTTGGAGTTGCAGTCAGGATTCTGAAACAGAAAAACACCAGAGTAAACGGGATCAGGTGGTCGACGTACGGGACAAAATGAAAGAGTTTTCAACACAAGATGTGCTGATAGGCCGGATATCGAGGACTTATCTAATCGACAATTATTTAATTGTCACCGATTATAATTCACCGGACAAACTCATTCATCTGTTTGACAAAAACACATTCGAACATCTTGCCAGCAGTACATATCAGGGACAAGGTCCGGATGAGATTACAATTATAGGCCATGTCGGAATCGACGAGACAAACCGCCGCTTCTTTGTATCGGATCACGGCAAACTGAAAATATTCGCTTACGACCTGGACAGTGTTTTAACGACTCCGGAATATCAGCCAAGTGTAAAAATAGATATGAAGAAAAAACTGTTTCCGGATGATTATTTATATTTGAATGACACACTTTGCATTGCCAAAATCATCGAACCGATAGGTAACAACGATTATAAACCTTCGGTTGCCAGATGGAATATGGCAACCGGGGAAATAAATCCTATGCCATACGAATATCCCGATTTGAAAAAAGTCCGCTTCATATACGCTGCATCCGCAGAGCACCAATTATATGTCCAATGTTATACTCAATACGACCTGATGACCATCTGTGATTTTAACGGGAATTTAAAATGTAATATCTACGGCCCGAAATGGGTAAACGAAAAAACACAAACCCAGCACTATTCTCTCGGAGTTGAATTTTGTGGAGATAAGATTCTGGCCCTTTATTCCGGTGGCGATCACCGCACAGACGCCTACTATCCAACAAAGTTCCTGGTCTTCGATTTAAATGGCAATTACCTCAAAACCCTGGAAACCGGATACATGATAACCGATTTCTGTTATGACAAAGAAAATAACCGGCTTATCATAAACTTAAACGATGAAATACAGTTCACTTATTTGGATTTAGAAGGGATAATTTAGACTATATCAGTCCGACAGTCTTGGCTATGCAAAGAAACTTTACTATCTTTGTTATATTACGAACTGAATACACAATTCAGATAGATAAAAAGAGTAGATTCACATTCTGTCAGCCAACTTTGAACAAGTCTGTTTCCAGTATAATTTGGAAAGCCAGAAGAAAGATATCCTTCAAGCCTTTTCGCAATCGGATCACGATTTGTTCCAAGTGCTTTTTATCAGCACTCACGATTTATTTGCGTGTTTGGGATTAACCCAGACATGCAAGTTATTGACAAACTTTTCAAAGAACTCATTTTATTTACTGCCAGAGCCGCTTAGGATTGGCGAATTTTTAACGAACTATTGTGTATGAAATATACCAAAGAAAAAATAGGACCTTACCTTATAAGTTTTTCCCATTTCCTCTGTCACTGTATCACTGATTTCTTTCTATCAGTTGATATTCAAATTGTTTCATTAGTGATATATGCCCGTTTTCTCTATCACTGCCCTATCACTGACAATCCCCTGTCTCCCATCCCTGCAAATCACTCGATTATTTTATGCAAAAACGGGTGTAAAATAGGTAAAACCGGGTGTTTTTTATTGTTCAGCACGGTACTTTAGTTGCCAGACACCCCCATGTTGCCCCCTCTTACACCCAGGTGTAGAGGGGCGATACATCCGGGTGTGAAGGATGGTAACATGGGGGTGTTTACGGAATTATGTACTTGTCTTTACTAAAAAAAGAGAGGGCTTTTGTGGAATGAAGAACCGTATTTCGTCGATTTACTACCTGCCACATTCGTTTTTACATTTGTTTATTCGACTCTTTTATATGCTCTTTCAAAAACAAAAAGAGGATAGCACACTGATTCTTAATCATATATCAAAAGCTCCATATGTCTCGTCCTGAAATAGGTTGACTTCATAAAAGTCAACAAAGATGAAAAAAGAG
>OGQB01000108.1_pt1 | contig 89250 bp, 77 predicted proteins | sample 1553071 | NCBI WGS metagenome assembly OGQB01 (sample SAMEA2580284, study PRJEB22360) | human gut metagenome | biome: human gut; feature: human-associated habitat; material: faeces | place: Denmark | collected 2008/2010
CAAAAACAAGCTATGCAACTTAAAATTGGGTACCTTTTTCAGTGCCCTCCCAGGGTAACACCCTGTGGGTATAAGCGTAATCCACCTTGCGCCCTGTAGGGGCAAAAGCCTTTTTAAAAAGGATATTAAGAATGAAAACAAGAGAAGGCAAGAAAACAGCACCGCGATGGCAGCGATGTAGATATCTATGTAGAAATGCCCCCTAAGTTTTTCCTGATAGTCCGTCTGAAATCATACCTTGAAGCCCTTCTGGGCTGCCCTGTCGATATTATCCGAAAGCACCAGCACCTCAACCCCTTCCTGCTCAAGGAAATTGAGAGAGATGGGATTGAAGTGATAGCGGAGAGATAGATGTGATAAACTACCTAATTTTCATACATATTGACTGTATAGTTCAAAGAAATCAACTCACCTGCTTGCATCTTTGTGCCGTATATATGCACCCATTTGTCTCCCAGGCTATGATATTCTCCCAATCTTAAGCGTAAAGCTGGCTTATTATCTTTTTCTGTAAAGCCAATTCTTACAACATCATAGTAGCCATCAATCTTACCGCCAACCATCGGTAAAAGATATTTAATACTCATCAAGTTGAATGATGGTATTTTTTCTACGACGAACACCTTTCCTCTATGCTGCGTAAAAGCCATAAAATCATTATCTGTCTTGCGTACTACGCAAGTAAAGATATTCTTCTCGTCGCTGCCTGCTTTAACAACTGGAGCATAAACACCCTCTTCAGGCAAGACTTCATGCGGGTCGGTACCCAGGCTGCACTCCTTTACAGTAAAATTCTTCCTAAGCTCTGCAAGCAATGCTTCATTGTTTTTTTCGTCTTTTTTATCGAGAGCAAGAGAGAAGATATTTTCTTCCTCAAATGGGGTATACACCTTACCCAGAACCTGCCTGAAATGTGTTTCTACATATTCTTTTGCATTCACAGACGGAAGCGGACGCATGGCATAGAAGCTGAAATCCTGCTGGAGCCAGTTTCTTATCTCTGAACAGAATTTAGCCCTGATATTCTCCTTCCATCGCTGCTGTTCTCCCCTATTATTTCTTGCATAGAGCGAGAGAACAAACAGGAAGTTTACATCGTAATGGAACAGAAGCAGCGTATCACGGTCAAACAATCTGTTCTGAAACTGCTTGGAAATGTATCTGTTGTTCTTTCTGTCAGTTTCCTTAATACCGTCTATGGCATAGCGAAACTTTTCGTCCATAGTAGCAGAAATGAAGAAGTTAGGAATGATGTTATATCCTTCTGTTTCATCATCCCGAAGCTTAATGCCGGATTCAGGCTTTCTGCCACTGTTAAAGATATCCAGGTTCCACTGTATCACGTTTCTCGCATAGGTGTATTGCTTATAAATGGACTCCTTCCCGAGTTCGTTGCCCATCTTATAATACTTACTATCACCGATATAATAAGTATTGCTTGATTCGTCATTAATCAAGCTCTTCGCCGTAAAGAGGTGGTCCACAATCTTACCGTCTTCCTGTTTCTTGTCCATTCCGTCAGGCAGCGGATTATCGCCCACCAAGGCATCAATAATCGCCTCAAACACGACATGAAAACTCTTGACAAGCAGATACTCTTTCTGACTGGTATTTACATATATATGATGTGACTTGTCGAAGAAAGCATAGCACAGTTTCCAAAGCTGCAACGCCTTGTCTGAGAAATACTTATACTTTATCTGATTCAAGCGTACTTTGCCATATCCGTTTCTGTATTTCTCAAACTGTTTGCCCTTTATCAGGTCAAAATTGCAGTTAATTTCTTTAGGAAATCCGTATGTATCGCCAATATAATTGAGAATCGAGAAGAAGATGACAAGCAGTTCTTCATCGAAGTTAATCTTGCGTTTCTTGTTGACAGGGTTTAAGTAGATAGCATCCCCTCCCTGGATGATAGCAGAAGTAGTACTGATAGTGCGGGTCCAGTTTATCTTGTTCAAGCCTGAATGGAGGTTCTTCAGCACGAAGAAGAAGAAACTTTTATTGTCCTTATTAAACTGGATTAGCGACAGAAGAATATCAAGGAATGTATTGCTCTTTCGCTTGCTGCTACCACCCACCTGATTAATCATTTTCTGATAAACAATAGTCGAGTCGTTGCTCTTGTCGTTCTTATATACAACGATGGCTCTATATATCCATACAGCAAAGCCATAGAGAAAATCACGCTCCTCTTTTGTCAGTTTTTCCTGACCTTCAGGGTTGATAATATCGTATGGCTGGTACTTGCCAAAAGCAAGTTCCTTGCCATCCACATCACGCAGCAATACTTTAGGAAGAATAAACACGCAGTCTCCTAATAGGGGATTATAATAATACCCTACATAATGGATGGACACCTTGCCCTCTACGTTCTCCATTGGATCGATGCCGTATAATACATCGTGCACATCAGATACATTGTATTGATATTCTTCTATCAGGATTCTCATTTTCCTACTTTTTAAATCGATTATTTGCAGACAAAAGTCTTATTCATAACATACTTTCAGCTGCAAGTCTAAGCGGTTATCCAACAGCATTACCATGCGGTACATAGTGATGTTGTTAATACCCTTAACAATGAAACAATCGCCCTCCTGGATATAACTATATTCAGGTTTATTCAATATAGCCTCATATTTACTCTTTGTTACCAAAGGTGTATGAAGACGATGATACTTCATTTCTGCCGCAATTTTCTCCACCTGTTCTATTCCGATTTTAGAAAGCGTCTTATGATAGGTATCAAACTTATTATTCTCGTTTATTACGGTTCCGTCAGGGAATTCAACAGAAAACACTTTAGAAGTTTTTGGGAGTTTCTTATCGCCTTCGGTTTCAAATCCCTCTTCGCTGTTGTCTTCATCAGCTTCAGAATCAGGTTCCAAATTCAAGTTACTCAGGAATTTTACGATTTTCTTCTCATTCACTTTGACCTGATTGTTTTCTACAAAGTAGAACTTGTCGAATGAGAGTTTTTCTCCATCCTCATCTTTAAAGGTATCTCCCTCAAATTCAGAGTCTTTGAACACATCATTCCAAAGATAGAAGATAACTTTGCTGACAAATTTATCGGCACTTATTACACCATCTTTAGCCTTGCAGAAGAAATAGCCTAGCTTCTTGTCTTCTGAATAGGTTGCATGATAAACTTTGTCATTAATAGCCTCAAGGAATTTCCACCAATCATACTGAGCACCATTCACTTCAATCATCCAGTTCTTACCAGCATCACTTATTGGCACATAATGCCAGTCCCAACGGCGCTTGAAGGCAGAATCTATCGGGAAGAGGCTCTGGTCGCTGGTATTCATAGTTGCCCAAATATAGAGGTTGTTAGGAAGCAGCAGGATGTCTCCAGCCAACACTTCGGCTACAATGTCCTTGCCACCATTAAACAGAGCGTTAATACCCTCCTTATTCTTGATTTCCAGTCCTTCAAATTCTTTTTCGAGCAGTTTCTTCATATCAGAATCAGCCTTGATAGGATACTCAGAGAATCCTTCATCGCCACGATCGAGCAACTGGAAGAGGTCTCCGAAAATCTGGGCGCAGTTGCCTCGGTTAATCTCTTCTATAACCAGGAATTCGTCCACAGGCTCTTCGCCCTCCTGTACGTCACAATACTTTCTCCATGCCGCAACGTATGCCTGTAGGAAGGCCTGACTCACATACTCGTAGACGATTTTATCCTCCATCATTTCCTTGCCGTTTTTATCCCTTACAGGAACGGCTTCAGTACCAATAACAGTTATTACTGGCACAGGCTTAGTGGTAGGCTTATATGCGCCTACAAAAGTGGAATAGTCGGTATCAGGATGGAACGTTGTTCTGATAACATCCTTGCCCGCTGTAAGCTCGTTTATAGCGTGGCTCTTGCCGGTGCCAGGGGCACCGTAGAAGATTTGCTGGAGAGAATCAGCTTTCTGGTGTAAACCAATTGTGAAATAATTAAAATAGTCTTCAGCAGACAAACCAATATTTTTGGGATATATCTCAGGTATTGAAGTATCAGCCAAATGGTCGTTTACAAACATTAAATCATCGCTAATTATTAAATCCGTAAAGTTATTTATATATACTCTTACTTTATCAGTATTGTTTAATTCCACACCAAACATTTGCAAACATGCATCATTATAAGAACATACCCCATTCTTTACACAATTTTTCAAATAAGCATAAATATTGGTAATTCTGTATCCTTCAATTTTCAAGCTAGGTGTATAAATATTTGGTACAAAATAATGCTTTGCCCAATTTACCATATAGCACAAAATATCTGTATAAGTCATCCTTTGCGAAAAACGAGGATAACATATACCTTCTTTCTCAAAATAAAGAGCTAATTGTCTCGCTATTTGAGAATGCGTCTGAGTCCATCCTTTCAATTTCGACTCCGTTACGGCATGAAATTCTGCCTTTTTCATAGGAGTTAAAGGCATTGCATTTACAAATGCCAATACTGTTTCAAGTGTAAGGTTCTTGCCCCTACATATTGGTGAAGCTTCTGACATAATCTATTTTTTTACTGAAAAATCCAAATAATATATACCATCCCCTATCAAAGATATATCAATACTCGTGCGACCATATCTTAATAAATCAGCTTTAGTTATGATATGATTTATATCCACGCCTAGTCTTTTACGTAAATATTTTCCCAGTATTGATTTAGAAGGGCTAGAACTGAGCTGTTTAGGATAAACCAAACCATTTATTTTTCTTGTTTGCTGTCCTTCCAATAAACCTAACATTTTCTCTCCATCATCCCAAATCAACTCCACTTCATCATTTTCACGATGTGCCCTTCCAGATGATTGCTGATTCTCAACTTCTACATATTTTTTAGGAGGGAAAAGAGTAGGAAATTGCTCTATATATTTAGAAGTAATACGAATATAAGCATCTCCATCAGAAACGTGTCCTTTACTTAACCCCCAATTCAACCCAGACTTAGAACTGACTTTTCCGTGTATATCTAATAGAGTTGCTCTACAAACGTTTTTAGATAAAAGAGGCTGTGCAAACTTACTACGTCTTGAGGCTTTACATACTTCTTTTACCTTTACATTCACATCTGTACAATTAATGGCCTTGGAAAGAACGTAATTACAATAATTTTGTAAGTTTCCAAATACATCTTTTTCTACATCAGAAAGTATCTCTTTATAATCATTCATCATTCCACTAACTGAAAAATTAGCAGATCCAATTAGGGCTCTTTTTATGCTATCATCACAATTCCATGTATATATTTTTGAATGGACAGGAATTGTTGAATAAAGAATCTCTACATTGGGATATTGACACTGAATTTCTTTAAGTGCATTGTGTAATGGTAATGATATGCTGTCATTACCATACATGCCATAGATAATGGTTATATGCACGTCATTACAACAATCTGCCAACATTTTTATCGTCTGGTATCCAATGTAACCAGATACGATAACAATATTATTTGAAGATGCAGTATTCCGCTGCATCCCCAAAACTGTCTTATCTAAATTTGTATAATAAAGCATACTAACAATATTTATCTATTAATTTATATAATGCTTCTGCAACAATTCTTGCGAAATCTACAGGTACAGCATTACCAACCATCTTATATTGAGCCATATTAGCACCCAAGAATTCAAAATCATCCGGAAATGTTTGTAATCTTGCTGCTTCCCTTACCGTAATACTTCTAGCTTGAGCAGAATCAGGATGAATATGCCGCATACCATCTTTATAAAGATGCGCGGGAATAGTGTTGCTTGGTTCATTTTTACGCAATACATAATATTTATGTATGTTACTAACTTTTCCTGTAACCTTTGTGTAAAGTTCCTTCAGCTTATCAATTTTGACATATTCATTTCTACCTGTTTCTATATCTTCTTCTAACATACGAAAGACAGAGATATCTCTAGTACTGTGGAATCGTGGTACATGATTCTTGACTTTATCAGAAGATATTGGTGCGTGAGAATATTTTTTACCATTCACAACTACGGGTTCTGGAAGTGGAAATATCTTTGGCAAATCTCCAATTGCTTCATCGACAGTTTTCTGTTCTGTTCGCAAGGTGGGCATAATAACCTTATAAAAATCATGAATCATATCATCAGACACATTTTTGCCTTTATCAAAATAATCCATTCTAACTCCAATAATTATAACCCTTTTACGATGTTGGGGAATACCATAATCACAAACTTCAAATAATGTATCCTTAAAATTATTAGCCACTTTATAGCCTGCATCCATAAATTCCTTACGGATACGCTCTACGATAGGATAACCATCAGGAGCTGCGCTTAACAACCCCACAACATTTTCAAATACAAAGAACTTTGGCTTAAAGTATCGTACTATTCGCATATAACTTTCAAACAGATAATTGCGATAGTCTTCTCTCATTCCATGTTCATCACGAATTCTTCCTGCTAAAGAATAAGCTTGACAAGGAGGACCGCCAACAATTGCGTCAACAGTTTGGTTTCCAACAAGTTTAGCTAGACCCTCATGTTTACCATATTCTACGTCGTCAAAGCCATTTATCAATTCATCAGTGCGTTGTATATCAAATCTAACAACTTCGTTTTTTGCATTTTTATGATGCCATTTTTTCTCAAGTCTATTTGCTAATGTCATGCAAGGTGCCTTCTCCCATTCAACACATGCTAGAGTGTCAAAACTTCCCTGTTGCAGAAAGCCTTCTAAAAGCCCCCCACAACCTGCAAATAATTCTATTGTATGTAACTTCTTTGTCATTTCAAATACTTTAAAATTTGTTTTGCTAAAGCATATGCTAATAAAACAGGAACTGCATTACCAACTTGCTTGTTTTGCTGTGTTTTATTCCCTAAAAATACAAAATCATCAGGAAAAGACTGAAGTCTAGCACTCTCTCTTACAGTAGGACATCTATTCCATTTATAGTGAAAATTATTTCGATGTCCTGTATCGATTGTACGAGAAGGTTTGTTACTTGCATATCGTGTCCATGCCATATGAAAATTACGACTTGTTCCGACTCCTTCTGGAAGATCCTTATAGTTACCACCATCAGGTACTTGAGCTATAACTTGCTTAACGAATTCCTTATGATTAACCGCAACATGATTATACAATACATCACATTTTCCTCTCATCAGTTTCTGATAATCAGTCTCTGGTTCGTTAGAATAAGAGGATATCTCTGTTCCTAATTCATCTACCAAAGGAGGAAGATCAGAAATGGCTTGTTTACAAGTTATATAGTCTTTTTCTTCCAGAATAGGAGAAGGAAAATCATATTTAACAGGAGAACGTCTTAATCCAACGAATACTAATCGTTTTCTAATTTGAGGGACTCCATAATCAGCAGCACAAACAATTTTACAATTGACGTTGTACCCCATATCTGTAAATCTCCGGACTATTTCATCTTTAACAGCTCCTTTATAAAGATTGGCCATTCCTGGTACATTTTCTATAAGAAAAGCTTGAGGCTGATAGCGTCGAACCGTCTCAATCATTGCCAGATATAACTTATTTCTTTTATCTTCGAAGTTTCTTGGACCTGTTAAACTAAAACCTTGACAAGGTGGACCTCCAATAATAACGTCAACATTTCTACCGTCAATAACCTTATCTATCTTATCAAAAGAATCATAAGCAGACAAATCCAGATTCATTCCCACAGCACCTTCATGATTTTTTTCAAAAGTATTAAGTGCCGCTTGCTCAATATCTACACCTAATAACGTTTTGTAGCCGGCTTCTTCAAAACCTTTCGAAAGGCCACCGCAACCACAAAATAAATCTATAATATTATATTGCTTTTTTATCATTACAACTATTATTTTTTAGATTGTTTAAACTTTGAAATAATATCTTCGTCGATTTCTTTGATAAAATCAACGAAAGAAATTTCTAGGATTTCGCAAATCGTTAGAAGTTCAACTATATCTAAACGGCGCTCGCAAATTTCAACTTTGCTAACGAAAGTTTGGTTAACTCCCAATTTTTCAGCCAGTTGCATCTGCGTAACGCCCTTTTCTTCCCGCTTGGCACGCAAGCGAGCTATCATACGTTGGTATAATTTTGTATGTATACTTTTATCCATAATTCACTTATTTTAGTGCAAATATATAACCCAAAATCGGTTAGCCCAAATAAGGCTAAAAGTATTTTATCCCCAAAAAGACTACATTTTAACATAATTAGCAGAACCCCATAGCCAGTTCGAGGATGGAGTGAGGAGCAAAGCCTGAGGTTCGGCCGCCATATAAAGCTTTTGCCCTTTCAGGGCGCCAGGCGTGCGGACATGAATACCCAGGGCGAATGCCCTGGGCTAGGAGCTTCTGCCCCTTCAGGGCGTGAGGGGAATGGCAGGGGCGGGAAGGGAATTGCAGGGATGCGTGAGGGGAATGGCCTTACCTTTTAAAAAAGCTCTTTTTGCGTATATTTTTCAGATATATTTTGGCGCTTTCAGAGAAAAAGTGTAATTTTGTGGGAGATATTTAATTAAAGGAGAAGATTATGGCAACATTAACAGATGTAGATGCAGAAGCAATGAGACAGAGATTGGTGGTGAAGGAAAGCCTGACACAGGCTTTAAAAGAACTCCGTGCGGCAGAAGCTTCAGGAGCCGAACTTCCTGATGCCCGAAAATTATTCAAATAACGGAGGATACATTTATAAGTTATGAATGTAAAGGAACATATATTGGCGGCTATCCGCAAATGCTCATGGCTGACGATTATGACAACATCACCTACCCACTGACCGAACTCGGATGGGAACTGGGCGAGGAAATCACCCCCGTGATGTATACCGCCCAGGAATGGGAAAAGTATAGGAACACACCCTTCGTCAGGAACGTGGAAAAGGAAGGGGTAAAAATATGAATATAAAGGAGTAATTACAAATGATACCGCTTCATTAGCGTGGTTACAGGTATCGCTTTTCACGTGGTTGGCGATACTTGTTTAAGGAGTGATAGTCACGTGGTCATAAAATGACATGAACCGTGACGCTGACATCGGGTTTTACGTTGTCAAGCCATAACCCAAAGTACTCGATTATCGCTTTCTTCTCTGACGCGATAGATGTTTTTTGCCCCCAAATGTTAAAGTTTAGTTAACGTAGCGGAAAAGCTACCTAAATATTTGGTATTTTGTAGCTTTTTAGCTACCTTTGCAGTGTCATTCAGACAAAGAGTTCTTTTACATGTTTAATTACAACAATGAAACACAATCAATTGTACAATGAGTTGACTAAAGCGGGATGCTTTATCACTCGACATGGTGCCGAGCACGATGAATGGTTCAATCCCAAGAATGGGATGAAAATCAGAATTCCAAGACATGGTAGCCATGAGGTTAAGACAGGGTTGCTTAGACGCATTAAAAAGACGTTGCTCGGACAATAGTCCGGGCAACTGCCCTTAACCTTGCAATTGAGCGTGTTGCGTGATGGACATGTGGAGAACTCTTTTTATGGGAATTTTAAACAAATAAGATATATGGCAAAGAATGTAGTGCTGATTTTAGAATATGGTAATGGCGGGTACTCTTGTTACAATGATGAGCCATTGGGTAATTATGGTGTCATAGATGGCGATGGTGCGACCGCTGAGGAAGCCAAGGCCGACTTCATGAAGGCTCTTCAGGAATGTAGGGATGATGACCCTAACAACAAGGCCTTGCAAGACTTGACGTTTACATATAAGTACGACGTGCAAGCTTTCTTCAAGGAGTTCTCCTTTCTCAACGCTACCGAGATTGCCAGACGTGCAGGCATCAACCCATCGCTCATGCGCCAGTATGTAAGTGGAGTCAAGACCGCTGGAGAGAAAACATACCAACGACTCAACGCCTGTATGGACAATATTAAAGCGGATTTACAAGCAGCCGTCTTTTGATGGTTGTGTTTTCATAAAGTAATTAAATGAACTCTTTAAGCCCCTGGTGCGTGACGCATCGGGGGCTTTTTGTGCCCAAATGTTGTCAGCATCATGGCTTTATCACAAACTCGACGGCATCGATGGAAATGGTGGAGTGGGAAGTTTCACCGAAGAAGAGAAGAATATGCTCCGTGGAGCACTATGCGAGGTTTCAAACCGCATACGTGCTGCTGCAGACAGAATTTGAACAAAATCTCTTTTCTTGCATCATTTAGCCTTTTTCCATCGGTCAAACATACCACGAACGCACAAATTTCGTTAAAATCCGTGAGTCTTATAACACTCACTTCCTATTTGGTTATATGACTTTTTTTTATAACCTTTGCAGCAAATTTTAACGCTATGCCAAAAAAGATGAACATAACCCAAAAGGACCTAGACCGTGTTAAGAAAAGGTGCCTAGAAAGCTTAGGAGACTTCTTAAGCGAGTTGTGTCGTGACAAATTGATGGGTCCCACTAGCGTTGAAAAGATTTTCAGTTTCGATCACACTACATTTAAACGGATATGTGAAAAGGATCAAACCATAACTGTTAAAACGATGGCTAGGACGATGGGAATCATAGCAAGTTTCCTCAATGGACTTAAGGAAACATGTGACAAGGAACTGAAAAATCTCCAGGAAGATGATAAAATGAAGTTAAGTCTGAAAAGGAAAAAGATTGATGTGTTGAATAAAAAGAGAGTGAAATGCACGGAAGCCATGGAAAAATACAAGAAGACTTTCGGTATTATAGCAATCAGCTTCTTGGAACTAATCGGACAAAACGATGAATTTTAATCATTAAATAAGAAATAACCGGTCAAGATGCTAACATCTGAAGCCTAGTATTAACATAAAAAATCAACAACAAAAAGAATGCAAACATAACCTTACCCGCCCCCACACCTTACGATAGTAGGCGCTCGGCAGTCTCCAGCGGCTTACGCTAAAAACGTTAGCGCAAACACACGTCCCTCTACTAAAATGAGGAGGAAACAATTAATAATCAATATTAAACCTGTAAAAGATGAAAATATATTTTATTGGCAAAATTATTCGCTTCGTAATAAAGCACTTTACCATCGTTATCAACAATACCATCCAGATGAATGGTGGACAATACATCGAACACATGAACAACTATCAGGGAAAGGAGGATGAGAAATGTCTGGACAAAGAATGATCATCATGAACGCTGGTAGCTCGTACTTCGAGCATGTGGAAAACTATTATGGCAGCAATGCCTGTGAGCAAACCTCATGCAGAAATGCTGAGATGCCCGAAGAGCTGAAAACGGAAAAGGCTCAGAGGATAAAGAACAACCTGATAGAGATAGGCTTGGTAACCGAAAATTTCATGCCCTCAGGACTGTCTTCATCCGAAGCTGCCATCCTTGCCAACCAGATAGGTACAGAGTTGAAAATCGATAATATATGGAGCGTATTCGGCAATTATTGGGGTCCTAATCCGAACTCGATGAGAGCCGCCTACAACCGAGGAATGGATCAGAAGAAAACGATTCCCTTCCTCGAAAAAGTGATGCCTGCTATCAGAGGTTAATCTGGCAGGTAGTACTAGTACGCGTACATAGTACGTACTAGGTAGAAGTGAGAAATTTCCCTTACCTTTGCCCCCGGAATTCAGAACCAATGCGGTCTGAGTTTCGGGGGCTTTTGTGTATCTGCACATCAACCGTGGTGGGAGCCTCCAATCTTCTAAATTATTAAAAATGATGGAAGTGAAAGCGTATGTGTTCAGTCCTCCTCCTTACAGACGGCTGAGAGTGGTGAAAACGGAAGAGGGGATTACCCCACAAACCAATCTTTTATTAACGAAATAACATGACAGAAACACAACATGTAATTGCACTGAACCCTTATCGCAAGGGCAATAAGGGGAAGGTGTTTTCCAACAGTATGGCGGTGTATGACAAGGTGATTGCATCGCCGGAAATCAGGAAGATGATTCGGCAGATTAGGGGCGAGCTGCCTATCCCGAAGGTGAATGCCAACGATGCAGAGGCGGTGAAGAAGGCGCAGGACAGGCTGAAGAGCGAACTGCCTTTCTTCTGTCCCCACTACGGCATTTTCAAGAACAATGTGCGCAGACAGGAGAATGCCCAGCCCGAGAGCTTCATGTTCCAGACTATCATCGACGTGGATGACAGGGAGTATGTTGACAAGGCTATCGAGAAGGCAAGGGAGCTGAACTGCTCTGACAGCATCTGGAACGGCTCGCTGCTGCACCTCTGCTACAGTGCCCGGAAGAAGCTGCACATCGGTATCAGACTGCCGGTGGGAATGACCATCGAGGAGACGCAGAAGGCGTATTGCGAGGCGCTGGGGGTGCCGTACGACGAGAGCTGCATCACACCCGAGAGAATGATTTATCTTACGGATAAGGACTCGGAAATCTACAGGTCGAAGATGTGGTGCGCCGTACTGAGCGAGAAGGAGATTCTGATGCGAAGGCAGGCGTATCTGGACCGCGGACTGACCGTGGACGGAAGAGGGAAAGTTGATAGCCATGGTGCTGATGCTCCTCATATCGGGCATTCTGGAGGCAATCAGGATGCTGGCGGACTGGGAGCCAGGGAGAAGAATCTGATTGCGTTTGACCTCTTTACGCAGGCTGCCGGACTCGGGGGTATGGAGATTGATACCGTGGGGTCGAGACACTCTTCGCTGCTGGCTATCATGAGCGCCGGTGCTTCGAGGGTGATGGAGGAAGAGGAACTGATGAAGGTGGTGAGGGTGAAAATGCCGAGCTACTATCAGGAGAACGACTGCCATCAGCTGATTCACGACTTCTATGCGAAATATGCTGACAATACGAAGCCGATGTCGAGGGAAGTGATGAGGGTGAATGCGCTTGCGGAGCAGAAGGCCAGCCAGCAAGTTAACAGTTTACAGTTGAAAGTTAATAGGGCAGATGGTAATCATGCTGTTCAAGGTTCGAATCTCAAAGTTCAAAGTACCGGGGAGCAGGATTATCCTGATCCGCCGGAGATGCCGAAGAAACTGCCGAAGCTGGTGGAGCTGCTGATATCGAGGACGCCGGAAATTTATAAGCCGGCTGTGGCGCACGCTATCTTCCCGCCGCTGGCTACGCATCTCTGGAAGACGAGGTTCCGGTATATTGACAACGTGGAGCACGAGGCGAGACTGATGACGCTGCTGCTTGCGGGTACCGGAGCGGGTAAGAGCAGCGTGAACAGGCCCATCGATTTCATTATGGAGGATATCAGGCTGAGGGATGCTGAAAACCTGAAGCGCGAGAAGGCGTGGAAGGATGAGATGCTGCGCAAGGGTGCTAACAAGGATAAGCGCAAGAGACCTGAAAACCTGATTATCCAGGAGATTGATGCGGATATGACGAACCCGGCTTTCGTGATGAGAACGGCCGAAGCGCAGGAACATTTCCTCTATACTTCGCTCAATGAACTCGACCAGTTTGATGCGCTCAAGGGCAGCGGAAGCCAGCAGTTCCGTATCATGTGTCTGGCAGCAGACCCGGGTAATAAATATGGACAAACTCGCGTAGGAACGATGAGTGTTACTGAACGTGTTACCATCCGGTTTAACTGGAATGCATCTACCACCATCCAGAAGGGTCAGCGTTACTTCTCCAAGGTTCTTACCGATGGTCCTATCAGCCGTATCAACTTCTGTACCATCCCCGAAAGGGAAATCGGCGAAGATATGCCTGTTTACGGAACTTATGATGAATCGTACCGTGAGGCGCTACGGCCTTACATCGAAAATCTGAACAAAGTAACGGGTCTGATTGAGTGTAAGGAGGCGTTTCAGCTTGCCCTCAAACTGAAGGATGAGAATGCTGAGTTTGCCCGGCTGTCGCAGGACAGGACGTTTGAGAATCTCTCGTTCCGTGCCAACGTCATCGCTTACCTGAAGGCGTGCGTGCTGTATGTAGCCAATGGTTGCAAGTGGGAGCCGGAGATTGACGAGTTTATCCGCTGGAGCGAGCAGTATGACCTGTACTGCAAGATGCGGTTCTTCGGCGACATGATTGCGAAGGAGAACTTTATGGCGCAGAGGAGTTCGAAGCGTGGGCCTCAGAATCTTTTACAGATACTGCCCGATAGCTTTACGGCTGCGCAGTTGCTTGCCATCCGGCTGGAGCATGGTTTGGATGCGAAGGGTACCGACATGATGATCAGGCAGTGGCTGCACCGGAATTACATCAGGCGGGCATATCAGTATACGGGCAAGCGTGACAGTTGTGACAGTTGTGACAGTTTTGAGAAGCTTAAGTACCGCCACGACGGTATGGTTATTGAATCTTAAATTTATTTTTACTTATGCAGATAGTTTTAAAACGTATAGCGAAGAAGAAGACCTACACGATAGGTCGCCTTTACATCCTGAAGGATGAGGATGTGAAGAAGCGCACGATTGAGAGTGTGAACAAGTGCAGGGGGCTGAAGACGGTGTGCGAGGTGCCTGCGGAGAAGCTGAATGCGGACTCGTATTTCTGTGATACGATGGAGCCATGCTGGCGCAACCTTCTGGGTGTGGAGCTAAGTCCTGCCGAGGAGAATGTGCGGTTGGGGCGTGTATCGGGCAAGAAGGCGCAGAAGATGAAGGGCAAGACGGCGATACCTGAGGGCACTTATCCGGTGGTGATCAGCAAATCGCCGAGGTTTCAGATGTGGTTGCCGCTGCTGTTGGGTGTCCCTAATTTTGAGGGCATCCGCATCCATGCCGGCAATTATCCCGATGATACGCAGGGCTGCATCCTGGTGGGTGAGAACCGTGTAAAAGGCATGGTTGTGAACTCCCGCATCTGGCTCCACCGACTCATCAATGCCATCACCGCTGCGAGAGACAGGGATGAGAGCATTTGGGGAACGATTTTGTAATGATTAGTGATTAACTGAACTTTCGCATGTGGTTCAAGTACGGGCTGAAGGCCCAAAAGCTCCTAGCCCAGGGCATCGCCCTGGGTATAATGGCAATCAGTAAGGCGCCCTGTAAGGGCAAAAGCTTTATGTTTTGCCTGGAGTTTTAAAGCTTTTGCCCTTACAGGGCGACAGGTTTGCGTCCGTAATTACCCAGGGCGATGCCCTGGGCTAGGAGCTTCTGCCCTTTCAGGGCGTGTGGAGCTTACATGCGAAACTTCAGTGATTATTTTTTAATACATTTTTATATCATGGAAAGAAATTATAAAACAAAAAAAGAAGAGATGAAGGAAAATGAAAAGACAGCGGGTAATGCTGTCGTATTTGAAAACCCTGAATTCGGTAAGGTTCGTACCTTGACCGATGAAGATGGAGAACCTTTGTTCTGCGCAAAGGATGTCTGTGATACGCTGGGATATAAAAGAGCAAGATGCGCTGTGTATCAGCTAGTTAACCCACATGATGCTGTAAAACACAGCATAAGGGTAACGACTGGTATCAAGAAGGATGGAAGTGAGGCAAAGCGCTGGTGCCAACTTCTTTTCGTCAACGAGAGCGGATTCTATGCTTTGGTTCTCGGGTCCAAGCTTCCAACGGCGGTGAAGTTCAAAAACTGGGTTACTTCCGAGGTGCTGCCGCAGATTCGCAAGACGGGCGGTTATATTCCGGTAAAGCAGGGAGAGAGTGATGAGGAGACGATTCGGCATGCTGAAGAGATTCTCAGAGCTACACTCAAGGAGAAGGAGAATCTGCTGAAAAACCAGCAAGTGCAGATTGATCAGCAGAAGAAACTCATCGGAGAACAGGATACGGAGATTCGTCGGCTGAACGGTGTGGTGGACGAACAGGTGGTTTGCATCGCCAAGAACGGTGAGAACATCATCCAGTTGGAGAATCAGGTGGATCATCTTCTGCCGAAGGCGCTCTACACCGACAATGTGCTCAACTCAGTTTCCTGCTATACCACCACGCAGATAGCGAAGGAGTTGGGTATCACGGCACAGGAGTTGAACCGCCAGCTCTGTGCCCTTCATATCCAGTACTACCAGAGCGGCCAGTATCTGCTCTATGCTGATTATGCCCACATGGGCCTGGCGAAGAGCCGCACCCGCTACTCTACCCTCCCCGACCCTCACTGCGATGGGGTACAGGAGAAGCTGGGCACCGCCTACACCCACACCTACCTCGTATGGACAGAAAGAGGAAGGAAGTTCATACATTTAAAGGTAAAAGGGTAAAAAGGTAAAAAAGTAAAAAGAGCCTAGCGGGGGTAAGCTAGCTAGGGCTCTTTTACCTTTTTTAGGGGGACCAGCGATGGAATCGCTGGGGACGGGGGCAGGAAGGGGGAAAGCCTCTTCCTGCCCCTTTCTGCCTATTCCTGCCCCGTTGCGCCCCGTTCCCAGCGATTCCATCGCTGGTCCTCTAAAAAAAAGGGGAGAAAAATTTGGTAATTAGTGAATAAAGCCGTAACTTTGCATGCTCTTAAGCAGAATAAAGGAAATAGATTAGTAATTAAAAGCAAATATGAATAATCATACGACATCAATAACGACGAACAAGAAACATCACTACCGGGAACTGCTGGCTATCGGCATTCCTATCATCATAGGACAGCTGGGTACCATCATCCTGGGATTTGCGGATACGCTGATGATTGGCCATCACAGTACACCCGAACTGGCGGCTGCCGGACTGGTGAACAATATCTTCGGTCTCGTTTTCGTATCCTATATGGGATTCACCTACGGACTCACTCCTATCATCGGACGGCTCTACGGCGAGGAACGGACCGACTGCATCGGACAGAAAGTGCGCAATGCCTTCTGTGCCAACATGCTGACGGGCTTCATCTTCACCCTCGCCCTCATTGTGCTCTACCTGAATCTGGGGCGCATCGGACAGCCTGAAGAGCTGCTCTCGCTCATCCGTCCTTACTTTCTGGTAAACCTCGCCTCGGTGCTCTTTATGGGCATCTTCTTCACGATGAAGCAATTTCTTGACGGACTCGGACAGACCAAAGTGGCGATGTGGGCGATGATTGGCGGCAACGTAATCAATATTCTGGGCAACTGGGTACTGATTTACGGTGTGGCGGGTTTCCCGGAACTGGGTTTGCTGGGAGCCGGTATTTCAACGCTGGTGAGCCGTATTCTGATGGCGCTGGCGATGGTGGGCATGCTGATGACGGGCAAGAATTTCGGGGAATACAGACGCGATATTCTACACAGTTCTCTGACCAAGGCTGACTTCAGGGAGATGAACCGGTTGGGCTGGCCTGTGGCGCTGCAGCTGGGCATGGAGTCGGCTGCCTTCACGCTGAGCTGTGTGATGGTGGGCTGGCTGGGAACCATTCCGCTGGCGGCTCATCAGGTGATGATTACCCTCTCGCAACTCTTCTATCTCGTGCTTTCGGGCATGGCGGCTGCGCTGGCTATCCGCGTGAGTCATTTTATGGGACAGAAGGACTACGGGGCAGTTCGCCGCAATGCCTACGACGGGTTCCGGCTGAACCTGCTGTTCTCGCTGTGTATGGGTTTGCCGGTATTCCTGCTTCGCCATCAGATAGGTGGCTGGTTTAATGATAATGTAGAGGTGCAGGCGTATGTGGCTACGCTGATTATCCTGTTGATGGTATATCAGTTTGGCGACGGACTGCAGTACACCTTTGCCAATGCGCTGCGTGGCATCGCCTGTGTAAAGCCGATGGTGCTCTATGCCTTCATCGCCTATTTCGTCATCTCATTGCCGCTGGGCTACACCCTAGGTTTCCCTTGCGGCTTGGGCATTCTGGGCATCTGGTTAGCCTTCCCGTTCGGTCTGACCATAGCGGGAGAAATGTATCGCAGAAGATTTGAAAAGGAATTGAAAAAGATTGAAAAGGAATAAAAAAAGGGTGTATCATATTCTATTTCTAGAAGTATGAACACCCTTAAGTATAATACAACTGCAATTTATTTTTTACTCAGCAACCTGCTCAGCACGATCATCTACGTTCTCACCCTCTGTAGGAGCGAGAGTAGCCTTGAAATCGGTGATGCCGTACTTAGCAAGAATGTTATACCACTGGAGGAGCTTCTTGATATCGCTGTCGTGAACACGGTCGCGATCGTAGTTAGGAAGAACCTCAGCAAAATAAGCGTGGAGCTCAGCAACAGGCGCCTTCTTGTAGTTGAAGGTGCTAGGCTTGCCCTCTTCCTTCTTGCTTACGCTGTCGAGCACTTCCCAGAGTGGCACCTCATCAGCGTCTGTATACATAGCGATGTCACCAAGGCTTGTTACGCGGTCGGTAGCGAAAGCTGGGATACGCTTGTGAGTCTCATCGAGTGTTTCTACGATGAGGTTTCTGTTACCTCTTGATACCAATTTATAAAGGCCTGGTTTGCCTGCAATTGAAAGGATTGTTTCCATTGTCTTTTCTATTATTCTTTATTATTAATGATATCTAATAATTTCCTTACCTGTGCATCGATATCCTGCTCGCCATCGTTCACGATTTCGAAATCGGAGCGGGCTGCAAGTTCTTCCTGCGGCATGACGGCATCTATCCACTGCTGCGCCTTCTCTGCCGGGATATGATCGCGCTGCATGATGCGCTGGATGCGGACCGGGACGGGAGCCGTTACGCAGACCACGAAATCAAGGTGGATACGGCGGTAGAAACCGCTATCGAAGAGGATGGCACTCTCCATCCACTCATAGCTGCTCTGCTCGAAATCGCGCGCCACAGCCGGATGAACCACATCGTTGACAGCCTGCTTGTTAGCCTCGCCAGCTAGCAGAAACTGAGCCAGCACGGGCTTCTGCAAAACACCCTCTGCACTGTAAACCTGCTCGCCCACCAGCTTCTTCAAACCAGCCTGCAAGCGGGCATCGGTACGCATGAGCCGCTTAGCCTCAGCATCGCAGTCGTAAACCCGGATGCCCTGTTTCTCCAATATCCGGCACACATAGCTCTTTCCGCTACCTATACCGCCCGTTATCGCTATCTTCATCACGATGAATTATAAATTGTAAATTATAAATTATTAATCATCATTGCTGTTCCAGCAGATAATCTACCGTTTCCAGTTCGAGATGCGCCTTGCTCACCGAGCGCGGCACGCTGCGCAACTGGAGTTTGCACTTGTCAGAAGGGTTGTTAGCCAGATCGTTATAATCTACTACCACCTTAAACTGGCTCGGCTTGATGGTTCTGAAGAGGCTGGCTCCGATGGTGAATCTTACCGCCACTTTAGACGGGAAGGTACGGAGTACCATGTTATCAGGCATGTTGATGGCCGTAACAGGCACATCGACCGACTCTTCGGTAAGCACATCAGGATATACCGCCAGACGCACCATCTGAGGCACAATCTTCATGCCACGTATCTTCTTGATAGGTACGCTGCGATGAATGGTATCCTGCAGGTTGCGCATGTTGAACGGCTCGATTTCTACCGATTCCAACTGGTCGAGCTGCTTCTTGTTGGCATAAACCGTAACCGTAGACGGCAGGAATTCGGTATGCGCCAGATAATAGCTCTTGCTGGTTGTAATCCTACCTCTGAACACCACAGGCACCCGCTTGGAAGAGCCGTAGGTGAAGAAGAAATCGAATTTTGCCGGTTTGATGGAGATCAGTTTGGTAGAGCCATAGAGCTGGGATGCCACCTGTTTCTGCACATCAGCCATCGGAATCTGTCCCGTTCCCGTTTCCTCGTCGGCATAATTGGCAAACCGGAATGTGAGCGGATGAATCTTGCCTCCGTAAGCATAGGTAACGAGTGTGAATCCCTTATCGCGCACCGTAATATGCACGGTATCAGGGAGTTCGCCGGTTATCACCGCATTGCGGGGCACGCCCGTTAACTGCACAGGAATATTGAATTCTCTCTCGGTAGTCTCATTGAGCGTCATCATCAGCCAGAAGATGCCGCTGAGAGCGAGAAAGAACAAAAAAATCAGAAACTCCTTATTCAGACCACTGAACAGGAAGTTTCTGACAGCTTTTAATATGCTCTTGATACTATGCATTAGGTGTCTGACTAGCTGCATCAGCAAACACGTAGCCCTTAGCTACAGTGATTACCACGCCACGAGCTATCTCAACATCAACGGTATTAGCCTCAAGGTCAACACGCTTAACAGTGCCATAAACACCGCCGCCTGTAACCACCTTAGTACCCTCTGCCAAAGCATTCTGGAACTTGCGGATTTCCTTCTGCTTCTTCTGCTGAGGACGGATCATAAAGAACCACATGATAGCGAAGATAGCTACCATCATGATGAGAAAACTCATGCTGCTACCACCGGCAGCTGCTTGCAATACTAAATTTGTCATGTCGTTAAAGTATTATCTATTATTATTTTATGTTCTATATATAAATAAGGTGTGGCCATCAAGAAAGGCCTCCGTTATTTACTCACCCTCGCCCGGAGCGCGATGAATGCGCGGACGACGGCCGGCTGGGTGCTGGTTGTCTGGGCGCTGTTTGCCGGCATGTTCGCCGTGCTGTGCATGCTGATGCTGCTTACGCTCAGGCATCTCCTTCTGGATGAGGTTGCGGCTGATGAGCTCGCGGCAGATGCTGTCGAGCATACCGTTAACATAACCGCCGCTGCGAGGAGTGCTGTATGCCTTGGCAAGTTCTACATACTCGTTGATAGTGACGGTAGCCGGGATGCCAGGGAAGTTCATCACCTCGGCGATGGCAATCTGCATGATAATCACATCCATATAGGCAAGACGTGAGAAATCCCAGTTGCGCAAAGCCTCGCTCATATAGCGCTGGTAGGTATCGCAGTTGAGGATGGTAGCACGGAAGAGCTTGCGTGCAAACTCTCTGTCTTCAGCATCCTTATATTCCGGCAGCAATTCCTGCTTGGTCTTAGCTTCCGGGTCGAAACGCTTGATAGTCTTCAATACGAAAGTATCTATGATATCCTTGTCATCGTTCCAGTAGAGGCTCTTCTCCTCGAGGAATGCATCAAGCTCTTCATTATTCTGAATGAACTGCTTGTAGATGCGGCGCCATACCTCGCGGTCGCGGCTGTACTCGTCGAGATCGGCGAGTTCCTCATCAATAGCACCGCTGACATAATCAGCATAGAGATCGCTAGACGTAATCGCAGTATACACTTTGCGCACCATTTCGATATCCTCATCCCAGTTGGAATGCTTAACATCTATCCATTCGAGCAGCATCTTGTTCTCTTCGAGCTGCAGAGCGAACTTATTGAATGCGAAACGTGGTGAAGGTTCCTGCTCACCCTCTCTCTTGGCACGAGCTACATCTACATCGTAGCGCTTGCGTGCCTCCTGGGTGATGGCAACGATGAGCTGCAACATGTAGTTGTACAAATCGTATGACTTGGAGAGACTAAACATCAGCTCCTTCTCAGCGTTCTCCATGTTATGATCGCTGTTTTGATAGTATGCGTAGGTTAACTGCACAATCTTACGTCTTATCAAATCCCTATTAATCATTCTCTAATGTTTTTAAAAGATTCATTTATTAAATTACCTAATACGCTTGCAAAAATACACATTAAATAGGTAATAGACAAGAAAACGGGCAAAAATTTCAGTTTATTTAAGCAAAAAATTGTATTTTCAATATTTTTTCTGCATATAAAACATGTTTTTCGGCAAAAAGTTTGCTCATTCCAAATAATTTTCGTAATTTTGCACCCGCTTTAAGCAAAGCTAATCCGTGTGATGGCGAGTTAAGGCACATTTTTTATTAATAACTTAATTTAGAGTAACACAAAATGAAAGAGATTAATGTAACAGGTCAGAAGCGTACAGACCTTGGCAAGAAAGCTTCTAAGACATTGCGTAAGGAAGGTTTGATTCCATGTAACCTTTATGGTGAGAAGAAGGGCGAGAACGGTGCTCCTGAGGCTTTGTCATTCGCAGTTCCATTCGCTGAGTTGCGTAAAATCATCTACACTCCTCATGTATACGTTATCAACCTCATCATCGACGGTGAGAGCCACACAGCTATCATGAAGGAGATTCAGTTCCACCCAACAACAGACGCTCCTCTGCACGTTGACTTCTACGAGGTTAACGACCAGAAGCCTATCACTATCGGTATTCCAGTTAAGTTGACAGGTCTTGCACAGGGTGTACGTGATGGTGGTCGTATGAACCTCTCTATCCGTAAGATCAACGTTACAGCTCCTTACCAGGTTATCCCTGAGCACCTCGATATCGACGTTACTGAGTTGAAGATCGGTAAGAGCATCAAGGTAGGTGACCTCTCATTCGAGGGTCTCGAGTTGGCTACAAGCAAGGCTGTTGTAGTTTGCTCTATCAAGATGACACGTAACGCTCAGCTCGCAGCTCAGGCTACTGAGGAAGAAGAGGCTTAATCACTGAGTCATCTAGAGATTTTACGAACCTGAGTAAAGCATTATCAAACATTGGATAAATATTTGATTTGTGGGCTTGGTAACCCTGGCGATGAATACGCCGGCACCAGGCACAACACAGGATTTATGGTATTGGACGCTTTTGCTAAAGCGTCCAATATTCATTTTGAGGATAAGCGATATGGCTTCGTAGCCGAGACTACGCTCAAGGGAAGAAAGATTTTCCTGCTCAAACCTACCACATTCATGAACCTCAGCGGTAATGCGGTAAGATATTGGCTGAATCAGGAAAAGATTGACCAGAGCCGACTGCTCGTTATCAGCGATGAGCTAGCCCTGCCTCTGGGTGCTTTCCGACTGAAGGCGAATGGCAGCAACGGCGGCCATAACGGATTGGGACATATCCAGCAGCTTATCGGTCAGAATTATGCCCGCCTGCGCATGGGCATCGGCAACGATTATCCGCGTGGCGGCCAGATAGACTGGGTGCTGGGCAAATATACTGAGGAAGACATGAAGCAGCTGCAGCCGGCCATCGACCTGGGTGTAGAGATTATCAAGAGCTTCGTATTGGCTGGTATCGACATCACCATGAACCAATACAATAAGCTAGGAAAGAAGTAATTATAGTGATTAATTATTAGTGATTAATCTCCATAAGCATTAGAAATCATGAAAGAATCAGCAAGAATAGACAAGTGGCTCTGGGCTGCCCGCATTTACAAGACCCGCAGCATTGCTGCCGATGCCTGTAAGAATGGCCGCGTCATGGTGGGAGGCGTAAACAGAAAGCCTTCCTTCATCATCAAGCGTGGCGATGTGGTGAGCGTAAAGAAAGCCCCTATCACCTACTCTTTCGAGGTTCTCGACTGCATAGAGCAGCGCGTAGGCGCCAAAATGCTGTATGGTGTCTATAAAAACGTAACCGACCCTAAGCAATATGAGCTCCTGGAGATGAGCCGCATCAGCGGATTCGTAGATAGAGCAAGAGGCACTGGTCGCCCTACAAAGAAAGAACGCCGTGCCCTGGACGCCTTCGTAGATCCCGCCATGTTTGGATTTGACGAAGAAGACTGGGACGAGGATGAAGAATAAAAGAATCCCCTATACATCTTTTACACTGTATAGGGGATTTTTTTGTGTAGTCATAATTATTTTCCTTTAAGCCGAAAGGCTTTTTTCTTTCTTTTGCTTCTTTGTATCATAGATACCTATTCCTAATCCTACCAAACAAAGTAAGAAAAGGGTTCCTAATATAAGCCAAGTATTAAGTTCATGAGCATCCATATTTATTTTCCTTTCTTTTTTACTTTGCAAAGATACAACATTTTAAGATACGATGCAAAAAAAATGGGATAATTATTGCTAAAAATATACGAAATAGAAACTTATATGTGATATTTGGCTGCTTATTTTAAAATAATGCTTAAAATATTTGGAGCGAATAGAGAAAAAACATACCTTTGCACCTAGTAAAAATGATGGAATGATGGAATCAGCATACACACTGATAACTAATCATACTCTATATGAGCATTATAAACTATTAATTTAAAATATTAGAGATTATGAAAAAATTATTCGTTATGGCAGCTATGGTGCTGTCTTCAGTAGGTGCTTTCGCACAGTACAATGCAGGCGATGTTACAATTCAGCCTAAGGTAGGTTTGAGCATCGCAGATTACACAGACACAGATAACTCTAAGACACGTGCCGGTGTTGTTGCAGGTGCAGAGTTGGAGTATCACGTTTCTCCTATGTTCGGTCTTAGTGCTGGTTTGCTCTACTCTATGCAGGGAACTAAGGGCGATATAGAAGAAGAGGGTGTTAAAGCTTCAGCAACTATCAAGAACGATTATCTCAACATTCCAATCCTCGCTAATGTTTACGTAGCTCCGGGTTTGGCTCTCAAGGTTGGTCTTCAGCCAGGTTTCAAGGTAAGCAGCAAGGTTACAGCCAAGGCTGGTGGGTATTCTGTTACTGAAAACCTCGATGATACATTCAAGTCATTCGACCTCTCAGTTCCTGTAGGTATCTCTTACGAGTACATGAACGTTTGTCTGGATGCTCGCTACAACATCGGTGTAACAAAGGTTATGGACGGCACTGATAGCAAGAACTCTGTATTCCAGGTTACATTGGGTTACAAGTTCGCTCTCTAATCGAGAACTCTTGATAAGACAAAATAACAATCCCCGTTCTTCATTACGAAGAGCGGGGATTTCTTTTTTTCTCGTCATATCTGTTTGAAACAAGCCTCACGTAAACATGGAGTGAGGCTTACTATCGTTTAAAATGAAGCTTACTTCATTTTCTTTTCTAGAACATTCTGCCGCCTGGACGACCACCGCCAAAACCGCCATTGAAAGGACGGCCATGGAAGTTTGGACGGCCACCAGGACCACCAGGACCACCAGGACCTTCAGGTCCACCCCTACGGGCATCCTTGCCTCCGAAGAGATTCAGGCGGTAAATCACGTGCAGCATCGCATAGCTATTGATGGCATTATACTCCGTATCCGTGCGGGATGTAGCAGAAATGGCACGAGAGAAAGTGCTCTGCTGGCGGAGAATATCGTAGAACTGCAGCATGATGGTAAGAGGCTTGCCCTTCAAGAAACCCTGAGAGAGCTGCGCATTCCATACAAACTCATCCGTATTCATGCTGCTGTCGCTATAACCGCGGCGGCTGCTGATAGAGAGGCTTGAGTTCAGACTGGTTCCCCAAGGCGCTGTAAGCGTCATGCTTGGTCCATAAGAGAACTGCCAGGTATTGAGGTTGCTGTTAGGCTGCAACTTGTTTGTAGCATGATTATAATTCAATGTTCCATCGAGCGAAAGCTCCAGCCAATTGTTGCGATAGCTGAAAGAGAGGCGCTCTCTCCAAGTAGTACTGCGGGTGGTATTCTTCTGGGAATCAGACTGCTTGTCGAGACTCAGATAGCTCACGTAGTTGTTGTAACCTAAGTAGGTGTCGGTATTCAAGTTCCATACACCGGCACTATCGATAGAGCAGTTGAACATAAAGGCTCCCATCACATTCCAGTTGCCATTGATATTCTCAGGTCGGGTGATTCTACCACCAGTCTTCTCATCGTAGGTCACCTTATTGCTGATGCTATTGTTAGTGGTAGAGAAGTTGATGAAGGTCATGACACCCTTGTTGTGGTTCTGCACGAAATTGTTGTAGAACAATCGGAAGTTCTGAGTGAACGATGGCTTCAATCCAGGGTTACCCTTCGAGATGTTCAGCGGGTCGCTGTTATCTGTGATATCAAGCAACTGAGAGATGCTTGGCTGCGCTGTGGTACCACGGTAGTTCACACGCAGGTTGCTCATCTTGGAGAAGCGATAACGGAAATCGAGGGTTGGACTGATATTCGTCACGTTGCGAACGGTATCTACATGCACTCCCTGATATTCCTGGATATACTTCGACTGTTGTGGCTGAATCATCACACCGAAGTTCAAGTTATACTTCTGACGGACGAATCGCATCATCACCTGGATATCGTGATTGTAGTTGCGATACTCAGAGAAACGGCTCAATTCATCATTTCTGTAATTATCGAGCTGACCGGCAAACGGATTCAGGTAACTATCCCAACCACGATATTCATGATTGCCATTCATCGCATACTTACTGAAATCGTAGGTGCTGCGGTCGCTCTTGGAGTAGCTGTAAGTAAACTTATAGCTGAACTGCAGGAAGGTAGCCTTCCAGAGTGGTTCACTATAGGTCAACTGACCCGCATAACTGTAATTCTTCGAAGGAGTCAGGTTATAGCGGTTGGTCTGATAAGTAGAATCCTTACCCTCCGCTGTCTGTACGAGATAGAGCTTGGCATTGTTGAGCGAGATGCTCTTGCTGTCATTATCCGTATATTTGGCATCCACACGGAAAGTGATGTTGCGTCCCTTGTTGCCCAACTTGCGGTTCACCTGCAGCATACCCCTGATATTGTTATTATCAGAATAGGTGATTCCGTTAGTCAACTGACTGTTCACCATAGCCTCAGCCTTGTCCAACTCCTCAATACCTTCCTCAGAAAGAGGGTCTTTGGTGGTAATGGTATAAGGATCCTTGTTGTAAGAAGCCGACTGGCTGCCACTCAATCCATCGCTGGTATTCCAGGAGATGGAAGGACGGAAGAGGATATTGGTCATGGAATCAGGCATCCACTCCAAGCGGATGTTGCCGTTCCAGCTGTTGCTGCGGGAGAAATTCTGAGTCAGGCTGTTGCTGAACGAGGAGCTGCTACCCATGAAGTTCTCGCTGGAACGACGGCTCCAAATATCGCCATCGCTGTGATTCCAGCGAAGTGAAGTATTGAACTTGAATTTATCTTTCAGTTCATAATTATAGTTGGCAGCAATCATCTTACTGGCATTCAAACCGTTAGCACCTCCGAAGCCTCTACCGGGGCCACCGCCTCCGAAACCACGGTCGCTGGTGTTATTGGCATTGGCAAAGAGCATGAATCGGTTGTTATCATTGAAATAACCGCCCATACCACGCATGTTATAGCGGCTCTTGTTGCCCACGCCCAGGTCGATATTGGAAATCAAACCCTTGTTCATACCCTTCTTCACACCGAAGTCGAGCACGGTCTGCTCCTCACCGTCATCAATACCGGTCACCTTAGAGAGATCACTCTTCTCATCGTATGCCTTGATTTTCTCGATGATGCTGGTAGGCAGGTTCTTCAGGGCAGTCTTGGTATCGCCCGTCATAAACTCCTTGCCGTCTACCAGAATCTTCTTTACTTCCTTACCATTAATTTTGATGGTACCGTCATCGCTCACCTCTGCACCCGGCAGACGCTTTACGAGTTCCTCTACTACCGAGCCTTCCGGTGTGCGATAGGCAGAAGAATTGTACACGAAAGTATCCTCCTTCAGAGTTACCTTCTGAGCCATGGCTGTTACCACTGCGCCTTTCAGCATGATAGCCTCAGCACCCAGCACAATCTTACCCATAGCCAGATCCTTGTTATCAGAAATTTGGATATGCTTCACGGTAGCCTTGTATCCTACACTCGAAATCTTGAGCAGATACTTGCCATTTGCCGGAGCGGTGACGTGAAAGAGTCCGTGCTCATTACTGATGGCACCAGCCACATACGTGCTGTCGCTCTTAAGCAATTGAACAGTTACCTGCTCAATGGCCTCCTTGGTATCGCGGTCGGTAATCTGACCGGATATCAGTCGCTGCTGAGCAAAGGATGCTATTGCCATCAACAGCAGCAGCATCGTCAGAATCGATTTTTTCATTCTTATTTTTATTTGTTATTATTTCCAACTATGAGTGTTTTCACACATAATCGCTATGATATTCTATTATCATTTTTGTTACTCGATTGTTTTGACGCGTTAAATACACCAAGGTTTAATGCATTCTGAGATAAAAAACGCAAATTTAGCAACTTTTTTTTTGTATTGTCTCCATTTTAGTGTATCTTTGCACAAAAATTAATACGTTAGAATGTTATGGAACAAAGAGTAATCATATCAACCCAACTGGAAAGCGAACTGGTAAGTGCACTTTCTGAGTGTGAGCACGACAAGCTTTTTGTGCTTACAGATACTACGACATTGGAACTATGCATGCCTGTATTGCAGAATTTTTACTGCATGAAGGAAGCCCATATCATCACTATTCCGGCTACCGATAGCCATAAAGACATCGAAAGTCTGATGATGGTATGGAAAGGACTGCAGGAGGGAGGAGCTTCACGCCACTCCTGTATGATTAATCTGGGCGGCGGTATGGTAACCGACCTGGGTGGCTTTGCTGCCAGCACTTTTAAGAGAGGTATCAACTTTATCAATATTCCTACCACCCTGCTGGCTATGGTAGACGCATCGGTAGGTGGAAAGACAGGCATCAACTTCGGCGGACTGAAGAACGAAGTAGGTGTGTTCAACGATTCTAAGTTCGTTATTCTCGATACAGAATTCTTAAAGACGCTCGATGCAGAAAACATCTGTTCGGGCTATGCAGAGATGCTGAAACACGGTCTGATTTCTACAGAAGCAATGTGGGAAGAACTGGTCAGCTTCGACCTCGACAAGCCTGATTTGAAGCAGTTGCAGCGCATGGTAGGCGACAGTGTGAAGGTAAAGGAGCGCATTGTAGAGCAGGATCCTCACGAGCAGGGCATCCGCAAGGCGCTGAACCTGGGTCATACTTTCGGTCATGCGTTTGAGAGCTGGGCATTGAAGCGCAAGCCTATCCTGCATGGTTACGCTGTGGCATTCGGTCTCATCCCTGAACTCTATCTGAGTGTTGCCAAAAACGGATTCCCTACTGAGAAGATGCGCCAGACCGTAAACTTCATCAAGGAATTCTATGGTACACTGGATATTACCTGCGATGACTATGATGAGCTCATCGAACTGATGCATCACGACAAGAAGAACCAGAATGGTATCATCAACTTCACGATGCTGGGCGGCATAGGCGATATCCGTATCAACCAGACAGCTACGACAGAAGAGATCAAGGAAGCACTCGATTTCTTCAGAGAAGGATAATTCAGCTAAAGAATCTTTCTTCAGAGAATCCCTTTAAAGAAAGATAGAGCGCTTCGGCTTTCCGGTTTCGGTAAGCGGGAGTTGGTCTACATGAAGGAATTCCCTTGGAATCCAATATTTATGATCAGATAAGAGGCGGCGAACAGTCGCCTCTACTTTTTCTATCTCCTCATCTTCCGTCAGGAGGACTGCAATCTCTCCAAACTTCCCGTCTTTCTTCTTGGCTATCATGAAAGGTTTTTCGAGATAAGGCTTCAACAGAGCCTCAACCTCTTCTATCTGAATCTTGATGCCTCCGCTGCAAATCACATTGTCTTTTCTGCCTTTGATGCGAAAACGGAGTTTTTCCACCTTATTATATATATAGGATTCTATTTCCACTATATCGTTCGTTACCAGGGGTTCAGCACAGACCTGCGGAGCATCTATCACCAGACAACCTTCATCGGTCTGACTGATTCTGACACTATCGAAAGGCTGGTACCATTCGCTGGCCTCATCACCGTTAATTCTTCTCAGGGCAATATGCGAGAGCGTTTCGGTCATTCCGTAGGTACTCCAGATGGCAATATCGCCGGGAAGAGCCTTCAGTTTCTGTTCGAGAGCCTCATCTATGGCTCCGCCACCGATAATAAGATGCCTGATGCGGCAGAGACGAGCCCGCTCTTCAGGAACCTGCAGGGTGTTATAAACCTGCATCGGGACCATCGCAGCGAAGGTAATCTCTTCATTTACATCTTTCAAAGGATGCCCACTTGGGCAAACAGAAATAAGATGGAGATGGCGCTCTATACTCCGCACCACCACCATCTTACCTGCAATATAATCGAGCGACATACAGAGCAAAGCACTGTCACCAGGCTTCAATCCCAGGAAATCACAGGTGATGCGGGCTGAGTTGAGCATCCGCTTCTTCTCCACCATCATCGGTTTGGGCTTTCCCGTGGAACCACTGGTATGCACCAGCACCCGGTCGCTACCGTTATTCCATTCTGAAAGGAAATCTTCTAAAGTCATTTTACTACAAACAGTTTGTCACCACGAATCTCCAAAGGCATCGGTATATTATCAGTAAAGAGCTGACCGGTGCCCAAGCCTTGCGGCATCTTGACATTAGGACCATATACTTTAGCTGCATAATGAGCAATAGCATTCAGACCGATATTACTCTCAAGAGCGGAAGTAATCCAGCTGCCGATACCACGCTGGTTAGCCAGTTCTATCCACTCGTTGCATCCATAGATGCCACCATGAAGTGAAGGCTTGAGGATGATATACTGAGGGCGGACCGTATCGAGCAAAGCCTGCTTCATACTCCGGACATTCACACCAATCAGCTCCTCGTCCAGGGCGATAGGAAGCGGTGTTTCGCGACAGAGCAGGGCCATCTTAGGCCACTGATGCTGCTTGATAGGCTGCTCTATCGAATGAATGTCATATTTAGCCAAAGCCTCCAGCTGGCTCATCGCATTCTCCGGCAAAAAGCCACCATTGGCATCTACACGCAACTCAACCTGCTCCTTGGTATACACATCACGGATGCGCTTGATGAGATCGAGTTCCTTGAAGAAATCGATGGCACCGATCTTCAGTTTCACGCAATGAAAACCCGCCTGGAGTTTCTCCTCCAACCGGGCCAGCATCTCCTCGTAAGTACCCATCCACACCAATCCGTTGATGGTGATGCCTTCTTCTCCCCTACCGAAAGGAGAATTGAAGAGATCTGTCAGGTTCTCCATTCCGGCAGGAACAGAAGCACTTAAGTTCTGCTTCTTTGCTGCATCGAAGAACGAAGCGAAGGCTGTTTCCAAACCGAAGGTGATGCTAGGGTAAGCACGAATCATATCGTAAGGAATGCGTCCCATCTGCTCCACCATCTGACAAACCTGTCGCAGGGTCATCTCATATTCCGGTTTGGCATCGCAACTGAGATCAGGGAGCGTAGCACACTCTCCCACTCCCTCTACTCCCGGCATTTCATCAGAGGTGAGAGTGAGATAATAACTGTGTCTCGTGGTATATACGCCACGAGACGTGCCTGCCGGCTGCTTGAAGTGGAGCGTGCGCTCCGAGATTTCTATCTTATACACTTTATTTAAATGTTAAATGTTGAATGTTGAGTGTTGAATTATCCTTCCTCACTTACTTCTTCTGTTTCAATTCATACAGATCCTTGCGGCGGTCGCGAAGATTTCTTACAGCACCGTAGGTATGAAGCTCATTCAAGAGATTCAGGTCAACATCTGATACGAGAATCATCTCGGTATTAGGTGTTGCCTCTGAACGCTTGCCATCGTTAGGGAAAGCAAAGTCGCAAGGGGTGAACACGGCGCTCTGGGCATACTGGATATCCATGTTGTGAACACGTGGCAAGTTGCCCACACTACCCGCAATGGCTACATAGCACTCGTTCTCGATGGCACGCGCCTGAGCACAGACTCTTACTCGGGAGTAAGCATTCTGGGTATCGGTCATGAATGGAACGAAGAGAATCTGCATGCCATCCTCAGCCATTAATCTTGACAACTCAGGGAACTCCACATCATAGCAGATAACGATACCAATCTTACCGCAATCGGTATCGAAGGTCTGGATATGGCTACCACCACTCAATCCCCAGCACTTCTGCTCATCTGGTGTAACATGAATCTTCTCATACATATCCACGCTACCATCTCTGCGGCAGAGGAAGCCCACGTTATAGAGGGAATCGTCCTTGAGATAAGGCATACTACCCGTGATGATATTGATGTTGTAACTGATGGCCAACTCGCGGAAACGGTCACGGATTTCTTCGGTATACTGCGCCATCTTTCGGATGCTCTGCGCCTCACCCAAGTCGTTGAAACGAGCCATCAAAGGCGCATTGAAATACTCTGGGAAGAGGATGAAATCGCTCTTGTAATCGCTCACAGAATCAACGAAGAACTCTACCTGTTCGAAGAGGTCATCCACCGAAGCGTATGGGCGCATCTGCCACTGTACCAATCCGATTCTTACGGTTGGCTTGCGGTCTACATAAGAATCCGTAGGTGGCTGATAATAGATGTTATCCCACTGCAAGAGGGTGGCGCAGTGTTCGCTCTCCTCATCGCTAGGAAGATAGTTGCGGATTACGCGGCGCACGTGGAAATCATTGGAAAGCTGGAAGGTAAGAACCGGGTCATAGATTTCACGGTTTCTTACATGCTCGATATACTCCTTAGGGCGCATCTTATCGGCATACTTGTGATAGTTTGGTATACGACCGCCAAACATGATAGCCTTCAAGTTGAGCTTCTCGCAGAGTTCCTTGCGATACTCATACATACGGCGAGCCAGACGCAAACCACGATAATCAGGGTGGATAAATACCTCGATACCGTAAAGAATGTTTCCCTTAGGATCGTGGGTATTGAAGGTTTCATTACCCGTAACCTGAGCATAGGTATGATCACCCTTTACCATATTATAATTGACGATGATAGAGAGCGCACAGCCCACAATCTTATCATCAACGATAATAACCACCTGTCCCTCAGGGAAGATAGTAATGAGTTTCTTAATCTGTTCTTTTGTCCAGAATACATCTGAGTCTGCGTAAATACGCCTAAATGACTTGGCAAGCTGATCATAATCCTCCATACGGAGGTTGCGCATGCCTACCTTTTCGATTTTTCGAGTTGGTTCCATAACAACTGTATTTTTATTATTATCTAAATCCGGGTGCAAAGATACAGCAAATTATAGATACGACAAAGAGTTTTCGCAAATAATTGACATTTACGAAAACTCTTTTCATGTATTTTACACAAAGAGCGCGTTTACGCTTAAAATCAGATGCTAATATTTGGCATTTTCCTGTGGAATCGCTTTATCATGATCATCCAGATAAAACAACTTCACAGGATGATACTTCTCACTTGCCACAGAATATTCATCCTGGCGATAACGGGTCAGAATGCCTCCTATCCCCAACATCGTATGAAAAGCCGAAAGACTCGTCTGTACCTGTTGGGTACGATGACCTGACAAAGTTTTCAGTATTCCCGGATATTGTTTTCCATAACCATCTGATGTCCAGATGATGAAAGGAACATGCAGCTCATAATCAGATGCCTTCGGGGCGGCGTGCAGAAAGAGGCGACGGTCATCATCAAAGATATTCTCTCCATGGTCGCTGGTATAGAGCATCGCCGATGTAGGTTGGCTATATACCCCATCCGTCTTTGCCTGAGTCTTCTCCCATTTCTGCAGACGTTCTACGATACCATGCAGGATATAATCGGTATACCGGATGGTATTATCGTATGCATTCAGCAGGTCACGCCGGTTCTCCGGCTTCGCTTCGCTCTTACTGTCAGGTTTAAAGAAAGCGAAATTACGGGGATAGCGCTCCTGATAATTAAAGTGAGAACCATAAGTATGAAGTACCACGAAGAGTTTCCGATAACGGTATTGCTTGGATGAAGAAGCATCTGCCGCAGGCAATATCCCATCCAACTTCTGCAACAAATCACTATCATAATGATTATCTTTTGCAGAAGCACCTTCCTTCAGGAAGTAATGTTCATCAGCCTGTTCGCCAAGGAAATCAATAAAAGAATGATTAGGCAACTGATTGCTGATAAATACGGTATGAAATCCCGCCTCCCTGAAAGCAGCCAGGATACCTTTCTCATGAAAGAGACGTTCGAAATCCTCTGCTGATGCAGCCGACAGGAGCATAGGAACACTCTTATGCGTAGTATTACTCTGGGTTGTAGCATCGGGAAAAGCTATGATTCCAGGAGTCTTGGAAAGCAAAGGATTGGTATCGCGCGGATAGCCATAGAGACTGAAATTGTGGGCTCTCGCCGTCTCTCCCACCACCATCACATACACCTCGGGAGCCTCAGCATCGTGCTCGCTCCTGGCATCAAACCTGAAATTCCTGCTTGCCTCTCTGTAATTCTCTGAAGCCGCATCACGCTCGAAAGCTAGATAGAGATTATAGCAAACGTTAACAGGATAAAGCTGGTTGCGCAAGCGATAATCATCTACAGCCACATAGCAAGCCAGCAGACAGAATAAACCGACAGCTGCTATCTCCAAAGCCCAACGACGCACTCGATGCTGGAGTTGAACCACTATCATCCCTTTCTTGCTGATATTGACAATAGCCAGAACCAGCAAAGGAAGATAAACCACAAAAACACCCACCACAGCAGGCAACAGATTACCAAGCAGTTCCTTCACCTCGCCAGGATTGGTAGTTACAAGATTCAGAAACATATCTACCGCTATCACTCCCGTCCCGAAGAGATAAAGCAATACCAGTTGGAAGGCAGCGAAAAAAACAAAAAGAAAAGCCCACCAGATCATCTTACCCGGGCATCTGGTTAACGAAAAGAACCACATGTAGAGTGCCAAAGGCAGCAACACATTGGCACCACAAGCCCAAGGAGCCAGACATTCGGTATAGCACAGAGCTATATTAGGCAACAACAATGCTACCACAGCATACCCGTAAAGGAATGCGCCCGATGACACCTTATTATATATAGGCAACACCACCTTATTATATATATCCGTAAAACTGTTCATTCTACTTTTTCATTAACACTTTAAAGAGCATTATCAAACTACATAAAGAGCATTATTACTAAAACGCTTCATTGATATTGAAGAGGAAACCAGACTGCCCCGACTTACCGAATCCATAATCCAGACGTACATTTACATTCTTCTTAAATTCCCAGCGATAACCTACACCGGCATTCGGCAAAATCTGTTTAGAGCGCAATGCCGAGAATTTCGGGAAGATGGTTCCTGCTCCAACCCACACTACGATGCCATTACGCTTCCATACATGTTGGCGCAACTCAACCGTAGCTTCCAGAGAATGTTTATCGCGATAACGGCCTTCATAATAGCCACGCATGGAATGAGTACCACCCAATTCAGCCATCATTCCCCACGAAGGATTACCAAAGTTGAGGTTAGCCCCAATGTCCTCGGCAAGAACCGTTCCCTTACCCAGTCGCTGATAGGCATCAAAACGAAATGCCGTCGTACTGAAAGCATAATCATTTCCCATAAATCCAGGTCTGAACATCTGATTGATATTCAGAAAGATACCACGATGTGGATTCGTAAGATTATCTCTGTTATCATATACCAGAGAAACGCCAGCTCCTACATTCCAAGTATGCTGATCCATGCCTTGCAGTAATTCCGGACGCTCAATATGTTTACCTATTACATAGTCATAACTCGCCATCGGTCCGATATAGAAATTATCTGCTACACGAAACAGGAAGCTAACTTCAGCCTGAGCCTGCCAACGCTTCATATCACTCTTATTGTCATCGTTATCGCCCATCTCATAACCTATTCCCCAAAAATCAGAGGGAAAAGAATAGAAATAAAGATGATAATCGATGCGATATCTTCCTTTAGGAGCAATATGGTTACCACGGACACCCAACATATAGAAACCTACAGAACTGACATCACCATAAAGCGAGACATTAGAAGGAGGAAGAATACTGTCATTCGGATCAGTACGGTATAGTCCTGCTGCCACCAATCCCAATCCAAACTTGGTATCAGAGGCATAATGAGGGCCACCTATCACACTAAAATCGAAACGCTTATGCTTCTTGTTTTTGTTGGAATCATTAAAGTAGTCAAGAATCCGGTTCACCCATGATTTCCCGGCATGTAAAGTCGTCGTATCCACCTTCTCTGCAGATGAGATACTATCGGTTACAGAAGGCTCAGAGGCATAGCTGCCCAATGCCAACATCATAATAAGTATTGTCAGAATATGCTTCATTTTGTCGATTTTATTATTTTAATACACCAATGCTACATTATCAATCCACAAGGTATTGCCTGGAGTTCCGATATAGGCTCCACCATCGGATGAGGAGAACTGAAGAATCAGATGAGTAGGTGTTTCGTTAGCACTCGCCCATCCTACTTCTTTTACCGGCACACTCTTACCCTTGCTGTTACGGGCATAGTCAGTGGATCGCAGTCCCATAGTAGCAGCCTGATAACCTGCCATGTGGCGGATATCGCCATAATGGATTGTATAGGTAGCATCTTCCACCCATCTATCGGTACTCTTTCCGAATCTGACTACCATCGTACCCACACGTTTAGCTGTTATATTTCCCTTAGCATCTTCATGCCGTTTCTGCAGATAGAGCACAGCTATAGCATGATCTCGACCTGCAACCGTAGAGGCTCCGCTAAATCCATTCTGCCTGATACGATTGGCTGCATGAGGGAGAGATGTCTTATAATCAAAGCGCAAAGCCTTTGGACGTGCGGTGAATGGTATACCCCAGTTGATGGCTTTAGGACCATCCTTGGTACTTGTTATCGGTTCACGAACATTACCCAGAAAGAGAGAACCGGCAGCCAAGACCTTGATATTGATGAGTCCCAGCACTTTTACTTTCTCAATATGGGTTACCAGTTTGGCACAATATCCACTACCATGTTTATCACGAAACACAGAGTTATTCGTCTTATAGATGCCCGATACATGTGCCAGGACATTAGAGGAACCCCAAGGCGAACCACCCTTATTGGTATAAGGAATATTACCATTGATAGTCATATTAGGTCCAACGGCATAAACTGTTTTCTGATTTCCTCCGATAATGCCTGATTCTTTGATATTCCTGATTACCCAGTGGTCCATATTACCATATTTAAAAGGAACCACCTTTTCCTGTCCCTTAACGGGAAGGCACGACAAGGTAGCAACCGCCATGACGATGCCTGATAACATTATTTTCTTCATATCTGTTTCTTTTATATATCATTAAGGCTGCAAAGATAGAAAAATATTTTCTAGTTTTCAGTTTTCTTCTACATAAAGCATAAAAAATTAAGAAATAATAATATATTTACTGCATTTTAATTGCCATAAAACCAAAAAGTCCTGCATTTGCTGTTATAAACAAATACAGGACTCCTGATTCAATATACAAAACAGAATCTCTTGCACCGGTTACAATAGAGACATGCACCGGTTACAATAGAAACATGTTCCGATTACGCCAAAAGCTATTATCGGTTTGAATACATATTATCGTAATACTTCTGATAATCACCAGAGGTTACATTGTCCATCCATTCCTGGTTATCGAGATACCATTTTACGGTTTCCTCGATACCCTCCTCAAACTGGAGAGATGGCTCCCAACCGAGTTCCTTCTGCAGCTTGCGAGAGTCGATGGCATAACGCATATCGTGACCCTTTCTGTCAGTTACATAAGTGATGAGGTCCATATCCTCGCCTTCCTTTCTGCCGAGCAGACGGTCAACGGTCTTGATAACCACCTTGATGATATCGATGTTCTTCCACTCGTTGAAACCGCCGATATTGTAAGTCTCGGCAATCTTACCCTTGTGGAAAATCATATCGATGGCACGGGCATGATCTACTACATACAACCAGTCGCGCACGTTCTCACCCTTACCATATACTGGCAATGGCTTGCGATGACGGATATTGTTGATAAACAGCGGAATCAACTTCTCTGGGAACTGGTATGGACCGTAGTTGTTAGAGCAGTTGGTCACGATGGTAGGCATACCGTATGTATCGTGGAAAGCACGGACGAAGTGGTCTGAGCTTGCCTTAGATGCTGAGTATGGAGAGTGAGGATTGTACTTGGTAGTCTCTACGAAGAACTCCTCGCCGTAAGCCTCGTGGTTCTTACCGCTTGATGCCTTGGTGGTGAAAGGAGCAGGAATACCCTCAGGATGAGTCATCTTCAATGCACCGTAAACCTCATCAGTAGAGATGTGGTAGAAGCGCTTGCCCTCGTAACCCTCAGGAAGACTCTCCCAGTAAATCTTGGCAGCCTGGAGCAGAGACAGGGTACCCATCACGTTGGTATGAGCAAAAGTGAATGGATCCTTGATACTTCTATCTACATGGCTCTCGGCAGCGAGATGGATGATGCCATCCACCTTATAGTCCTGCATCAGCTTCAACATCAGGTCGAAATCGCAGATATCACCCTTAACGAAAGTATAGTTTGGCTTGTCCTCGATGTCCTTGAGGTTAGCCAGGTTGCCTGCGTATGTCAACTTGTCGAGGTTGATGATGTGATACTCAGGATATTTGTTCACGAAAAGTCTTACTACGTGTGAGCCGATGAAACCAGCACCGCCCGTGATAATGATATTCTTCATTTCAATTAATAATTTATAATTAATAATTATTTTGCTTCTGCCAATTCAGCGATGCACTTCTTCAAACTGTCAGTCCAGTATGGCACCTTGAAACCGAAGGTCTGCTTCAGCTTACTCTTGTCGAGCACTGAGAAGTGAGGACGCTTCACTGGGCTTGGGAACTCCTCGCTGTAGCAAGGCTGTATATCGCAAGTATTTCCGCTCAGTTCGCAGATAATCTTAGCGAAATCAAACCAAGAGCAGACACCCTCATTAGAGAAGTGGTAGATGCCCGTCTTATCCAACTGGTCAGTTTCGATGATATGTGAGATGACAGCAGCCAGGTCGCCAGCGTAAGTTGGAGTACCCACCTGGTCGAAGACCACCTTCAGGGTGTCGTGGCTTGCCGTGAGACTCTGCATGGTTTTCACGAAGTTCTTACCCCACTGCGAGTAGAGCCATGCTGTACGGATGATGATATGCTTGCATCCAGTAGCTTCAATACTCTTTTCGCCTGCAAGTTTCGTTTTACCATATACCCCCAAAGGATTCGTTTCCCAATCTTCACGGCAAGGTATATTCTTATCGCCCTGAAAAACATAGTCGGTAGATACATGAATTAAAGTACCATCTACCTCCTTCATAGCCTGTGCCAAATTTCCCGCAGCAGTATTGTTGAGCAGATTAGCCAGATCGTAATCTGTTTCAGCCTTATCTACGTTGGTATAAGCAGCACAGTTAACAATTACCTGAATATCATTCTCCCTCACCTTTTCTCTGATAGCGTCAAGATTGGTGATATCCAGTTTTTCATAGCCTTCAGCCACATCGGTGAAGACAAACTTGTGATTGCTTTTTTGGGCACAGATTTGCATTTCATGTCCCAATTGACCATTAGCGCCTGTTACTAATATATTCATTGTTTTAATATTTTATTCAATATAATATTTTAAAGTCTACTTACCATTTCCCTCTACACATGAAGAAAACTGATATTTTCTTTCGAAATCTATTTCCTACTACTATATATAAATCCATTCATCTATATATAAATATGTGGCAAAGGTAAAAAAATAATTTGAGTTGACCAAAGAAAAGAGAAGAAACTAACATATATTAAACAAAGACCGCCACACTTTTTCACAAAAGCATGGCGGTTTTCCCTAAAACATAATAGATAAGCTTTGCCTTTAAGGGCAAACTTGAATCATCAAGTAGCCTAGTCTATTACCAATCCTTTTTTCCCTAATATAAACTAAACCTGTTTTCCTATTTAAATCAACATACTAAATCAACAAAAGGAATTTTCTTTATCATTAAATACTTTTAGAAGACTTGAAGTGGTAATTAAACCATTAAAACTACTGTTTTCTGATTTCGTTTGCAAAGTTATATCATTTTTTTCAAAGTTGTATACCTAAGTAGCATTTTGGTAAAAAATCAGTCTACCAAAGAAACAGATAACTCCTTAAAAATCAAAGGCTTTAATATATTAACTATTTTTATCTAAAGTAAATGGTATTATATGAAAGGAAATTTGTATCTTTGCACCACAAAACGGACAAAAGGACGAAAATAACATTTAAAAGACTATTTTGTTATAATCATAAAGAAACATTAATGATGAAACTACTTATATATTTACTTCTTTTGCTTACTATGCCATTGGCTGCTCAAGGCAAAACGGACGAGAAGACTTTATTGGATTGTATTGACAAGATGATTGAAAACGACCAATATTATCAGGGAATCAAGGAAAAGGAATTGAAACATCTGAAGCGGCAAGCTTATGAAGCTGAAGACAACCAAACCCGACTACTGTTTCTTGACAGCATATATCATGCCTATAGCGCTTACCGCTACGATTCAGCATACGCATATATGAAACAGGGGCTTGAATTGGCAGAAAAATGTCATAACACCTATTATATCTTACGCAACCAGATAAACCAGGCGTCAATACTTTCGGTAAGGGGTTTTTATAGCAAAGCAGAAAACATACTCAAATCTCTCAATCCTGATGAGATGCCATACCAGTTGAAGCTATACTATTACTTCACATACGCCTGGCTCTACAGCTATTGGGAATCATACTCCAAGAACTCAGATTACGCCGAAGAATTCCGTGCCCAGAAGAAACATTATATGACCCTTCTGATACAGAGTTTCAACGAAAACAATAAGCATAACGTCTTCTATCAGTATCTCATGGGCGAATACGCCTATATCTCCACAACCCTACCAGCAAGGAATCGCTCAACCATTATCTGAAGGCACTGAAGATGTCGCCAGCCAAATCCCGCATACATGCCATGTCGGCTTATGGTATAGCCAGATATTACAAAAATACCGGCAAATTCGACCTTTACGAGGAATATCTCGTAGAGGCATCCGTGAGCGATGGATTGTGCCAACTCAAAGAAACTGTTGCGCTTCAAAAGCTAGCCTACTACCTCTTTAAAAAGGATGCGAGCAACAGTAAGAGAGCAGCCAAATATATCCAGCACACGATGGAAGATGCACAGTTCTTCAACAACCAACTGCGCATGATGGAGATTTCCAACATCCTTCCAGTCATCGCTTCAGCCAACCAGCAGGCTGCAGAGCGCTCTCGTACCCGCTTTCTTTGGGGGTTCATTGGTGTAAGCATAGCGCTGGTCATCATTCTCATCCTCTCATTCGTCAACAACCGACAGAAGAACAGGCTGAAGAAAAACAAGGCTGAGATTGAAGAACAGAACGAGAAGCAGAAAGAGATGAATGCACAGCTCACCGAACTGAACCAGCAGCTGATAGAGACCAATATCAAGCGAGAGACCTACATGCGCCTCTTTATGGACATCAGTGCGGCTTATATCAGCAAGTTATCAGATTACCGCAAACTGGTAAGCCGTAAGATCAAGGCAAACCAGACCGCCGATTTGCTGAAGAGTCTCAACACCCATAAATTGGAAGAAGAGGAATCACATATGTTCTACAACCGGTTCGACAAGGCATTCATGGAATTGTATCCGGATTTCGTTACTGAGTTGAACAAGCTCCTGCTGCCAGAATGTCAAATGGAAGTTCCTACTACGCACGACCTGACTACTGAGATTCGCATCTTTGCCCTGATGCGACTGGGTGTAACCGACAGCCAGGAGATTGCCACCCTGCTGCATTACTCCACCCAGACCATCTACAACTACAAGTCTGGAATGCGGGCAAAGGCGATTAATCGAGATACATTCGAATCAGATATCAATCAGCTTTGCCACATCATTAATAGTTAATAATTAATAGTTTACAGTTTATAGCATAAACCGCTTTGACTATCTTGCTCAACGGCGCAGCCTCTATAAACTATAAACTATTAACTGTAAACTATTAACTAGCTTCTGTGTATCACGGTTCCGTTAGCCTGATGTGTAGCAAGAACCAGCACCTCAGCTATTTGCACGTGTTCCGGGGCACTTGCAGCATAGAAGGCTACATCAGCCACGTCATCGCCGTTCAGAGGCTCTATGCCGCGGTAAACGTTGTCTGCGCGGTTCTGGTCACCATGGAAACGGATGTTAGAGAAGTTTGTTTCAACCAAACCCGGTTTCACATTAGTAACACGCACTTTCGTATGTGCCACATCAATGCGCAAGCCGTCTGTAATAGCCTTTACAGCCGCTTTGGTAGCACAATATACATTACCTCCCGCATAAGCAGCATCACCCGCCACACTACCTATATTGATTACATGACCATGATTACGCTCCACCATACCAGGTACTATCAGGCGCGTCATGGTTAAGAGGCCCTTGATATTGGTATCAATCATCTGATCCCAATCCTCAAAATCGCCCTCATATTCAGGTTCCAATCCACGTGCGAGTCCTGCATTATTGATAAGCACATCCACATTGCGCCACTCCTCAGGGATGTAATCCACCGCTTTCTTGGCAGCTTCACGGTTACGCACATCGAAAGCCAAGGCAAGCACCTCAACGCCCTCAGCCTCGAGTTCTTTCTTCAGGATTTCCAACTTTCCCGTGTTTCTACCTGTAAGAATCAGGTTATAGCCGCCACGGGCAAAACGACGTGCACAACCTTCGCCAATACCGCTTGTTGCGCCTGTAATAAGAGCAATTTTATTCATATTCTTTGATACTTTGAATTATACTTAGAACTTTTGATACTTTGAGCTTTATGATTAGCGAAGCAATTGAATTCTTCACTCTTCACTTAAAGAATAAGGACTCTGACCTCAGCATTCGCCATTTTCTCTATCTGGTTCATCGGACGTTTATAATAAACACTCTGGATAGCCTTGTTGATGATGCCATGCCCCACAGCAAGAACGGTCTGGTCAGGATAAGAAACCTTGAGCCAGGTAAGGAAATTCTGGGCTCTTGATTTCATCTTTTCCAGCGTCTCTATGTTGTCCGGCCAATCCTTTGGGTCCTTCGGCAGGTCAGGGATGAATTTACCCGTAAAATCGCCCCAATCGCGCTCTCTGAGCAAGGGAGTGGTGACAACGGGATGCGAGCCGGCGATAATTTCACAGGTTTGTATACTGCGATAGAGATCGCTCGATACGAAAACATCGATAGGTGTACCCGCCATTTTCCTGGCCACTTCCTCAGCCTGCTCAATACCTTTCATATTGAGTTTTCCCGGTGTTTGTCCCTGCATAATTTGCGCCTTGTTATCCACCGTTTCACCATGGCGCACCAAATATAATTTTGTCATTGTCTTTACTTTTTCCGTCTATATCAAAAATGAGTTTTTACTTTTCCTAAGTCTATACTCCAGACATAGTTTTTACTTTCACTAAGTCTCTTTCCAAGACATCATGATTCTGATTTTGCTTACAAAATTACGGCTTTCTATCGAGACCAACAAATAATTTGCGTTAAATATAGCAATAATTAGCGTTAAATATAGCAATAATTTAAGTTTATATAAAAAACTTCTTGCTAGTTTCGGATTTCTTTCGTAACTTTGCCCCGAAATAACAAAATCAGTTTTAGTATGAAGGTAATACACAGTTCAATATTCCGCGCAGTATGCGCCATCATCGTAGGAGTCCTGCTCATCCAATATCGTGAGCAGACCGTCACCTGGATAACCATCGCCATCGGTGTTTTGTTTTTCCTTTCAGGTGTCATCTCCCTTGCCAGTTATTGGGCAGCCAAGCGCAATGCAGAGAAGATGCAGGGCCAGATTCTGTCTGATTCCAATGGTAAGCCTATCATGGGCATGATGCCTAAATTTCCGCTTGTGAGCGTAGGCAGTCTTATCCTGGGATTGCTGCTTGCCCTGATGCCTCAGGTGTTTATCGCCTGGCTGATGTTCATCCTGGCGTTCATCCTGATTTTGGGCGCTCTGACCCAGTTTGTCAATCTGGCTTCAGCAGCTAAGATGGGACGCGTAGGCATTCTCTTCTGGCTCTTCCCTTCAGCCCTTCTTCTGCTGGGTCTGCTCGCCATCATCAAGCCTTCAGCCATCGCCTCTGCTCCTCTTTTCATCATCGGTTGGGGTATGCTCATCTATGGAGTAGTAGAGCTTCTCAACGCCTTTAAAGTCTCCAACAACAAGAGAATCTGGCTGAAGAACCAGCAGCAGAAACAGGATTCAAAGGAGATTTATGTGGATGTAGAGGAAGTGAAGAACGAAGAGTAAAACAACGAAATCATTATATCATCATATATGAATAAAATTAAAGCTCTCTTTGCCTGGTTATGGCAAAAGTTTCGCGCATTCTGGCCTTGGTACAAGGGATTGTATCAGGGCAGAGCGTGGTATACCAAGACCCTCATTGGCTTGGCAAGTTGTATAGTTGCCTTCATCTTGTATCTGGGCGCAGTAGATATCAACTTCTTATGGCTCTTCGGCAAGTCACCTGGCTATTTCTCAGGCATCCTGGACCCACAGACCTCAGAGGCCTCTGAAATCTATTCGGCTGATGGAAAGCTCATCGGCAAGTATTTCAACGAAAACCGTACTCCGGTAGAATATGATGAGGTAACACCTGATTTCTTCAAGGCACTGGTAGATACCGAGGATGAACGATTCTACAAGCATATCGGTATCGACCCTATCGGTGTGTTTGCTGCAGCCAAGGATGCACTCCTCCATCATAACGGGCGCGGTGCTTCTACCATCACACAGCAGCTGGCGAAGAACATGTTCCGTGTACGTTCGCAATATTCTACCGGTTTGCTGGGCAAGATTCCTGTACTCCGCCTGCTCATCATCAAGAGCAAGGAGTGGATCATCGCGGTAAAACTCGAAACGGTGTTCAGCAAGAAGGAAATCATCACCATGTATGCCAATACGGTAGATTTCGGTAGCAATTCCTATGGTATCAAAACCGCTGCGAAGACCTACTTCAACACCACCCCTAAGGAGTTGACCACCGGTCAGGCTGCCGTACTCGTGGGCATGCTCAAAGCTACCACCTACTACAACCCACGCACCAACCCGGAGAACAGTCTTGCACGCCGCAACACCGTATTATATAATATGGTGACACATGGCGATCTCTCAAAAGACAGATACAATGAACTGAAAGACGAGCCTATCAAGCTCGATTTCAAGGTAGAAGAAAACTACGACGGACAGGCTAAATACTTCCGTGAGGCAGTAGCCAACTACCTGAAAGACTGGTGTAAAGACGAAGGTTACGACCTCTATACCAGCGGTTTGAAGATTTATACCACCATCGATACCCGCATGCAGAAGTATGCAGAAGATGCAGCCCGCAAGCAGATGAAACAGGTACAGCAGAACTTCAACAACCACTGGAGCATCCGCCGTACCCAGGCAGGCAAAGGCAACTGGATGGGTCAGGATCCTTGGCAGGATGAGAACCACAACGTGATACCAAACTTCATCCAGGGCATCGCCGAGCGCCAGCCATTCTACAAGGCATTGATAGCCCGCTTCCCTAACAATCCCGACTCAGTAAACTATTACTATAAGGAGTGGGTTCACCCGGTTAAGGTATTCGATTATGACAAGGGCAGCATCACGATGAACATGACATCAGAAGACTCCATCAAGTATATGACCACCTTCATGCACTGCGCCTTTGTAGCCATGGAGCCACAGACCGGAGCAGTAAAGGCATGGGTGGGCGATATCGACTTCGACCACTGGAAGTATGACAAGGTAACAGCCGAGCGCCAGCCTGGTTCTACCTTCAAGCTCTTTGTTTATACCGAGGCGATGAATCAGGGTTTAACCCCTTGTGATAAGCGTCGCGACGAATATATCTCTATGGAGGTATACGATAAGAAGAAGCACGAAATGACCATCTGGCGTCCATCCAATGCCAACGGTTCGTTCTCGGGCGACAGCATCCCATTGAAGAGTGCCTTTGCCAAGAGTATCAACTCTGTGGCTGTAAGATTAGGACAGGAGATGGGCATCAAGCGCATCATCGAGACAGCCAAGAAGATGGGTATCAACAGTCCGCTGGATGACACCCCTTCTCTCGCCCTCGGTTCCAGCGATGTCAACCTCCTGGAGATGGCATGCGCCTACAGCACCATTGCCAACAATGGCAAGCACCACGATCCGGTATTGGTTACCAAGATTGTAGACCACGATGGTAAGGTGGTTTACGAGGGTCCTTCTACAGAAGAGCAGGTAATACCTTACAAGAGTGCCTTCCTCATGCAGCAGCTCTTACAGGGCGGTATGAAGGAGCCGGGAGGTACATCCCAGAGTCTCTGGGGCTATGTAGGCAACTACCGTGATACTGAGTTCGGAGGAAAGACAGGTACCACCAATAACCACTCCGATGCCTGGTTCATGTGTGTGAGCCCTAAGCTCGTAGTTGGTGCCTGGGTAGGAGGCGAATACCGCTGTCTCCACTTCCGCACCGGAGCCTTGGGTCAGGGTTCGAGAACCGCTCTTCCTGTGTGCGGTTACTTCCTCCAGAGTGTCTTTGGCGACCCAGCCTTCCAGCAGTATCACGGCAAGTTTGACAAGCCACAGGACAGCGATATCACCAGCGATATGTACATCTGTGCAAGCTATGCACCAAAGCCAAAGGTAGATACCACCAAGGTAGACAGTACCGCCTTCCAGGAAGAGATCGTTCTCGATGACGAAGGCAACCCTATCATCCGCGAGGTTCCTGCCAAGAAGGCTGAAGGCGAATCTGCCAACGGTACAGCCACCACAGAAGAAAAGAAAGAGAAGAAGAAGGTCAAGCCAACCGAGCAGCCTGTCAACTTCGATGATCTTTAAATTTAGTTTATAGTTTATAGTTTATAGCGGCTACGCCGTTTAGCAAGAAGGCGATTTAATGTGGCTTATGCTATAAACTATAAATTATAAACTATAAATTAAATACAATGATTGATCTCGACAACCCGGAGTTGCAGAATGCACTCCAAATCATACAGTTTACCCGTCGTTCGCTTTTCCTTACCGGAAAGGCGGGGACGGGTAAATCTACTTTTTTACGTTATATAGCCGCCAATACCAAGAAGAAACATATCATTCTTGCCCCAACAGGCATTGCGGCCATCAACGCCGGAGGAAGCACGCTCCACAGCTTTTTCAAGCTTCCTTTCCACCCGCTGCTGCCCAACGACAGCATGTATTCCGTCCGCAACATCCGCAACACCCTGAAGTATAATTCAGAGAAGATAAAGATTATCCGCGAGGTAGAGCTCATCATCATCGATGAGATCAGTATGGTTCGTGCCGATATCATCGATTTCCTGGACAAGATATTGCGGGTATATTGCCGTAACATGCGAGAGCCTTTCGGGGGCAAGCAGTTGCTTCTGGTGGGCGATATCTTCCAGTTGGAGCCTGTGGTAAGAGAGGACGACCGCCGTCTGCTCAGTCCCTTCTACCGCAGCAGTTTCTTCTTCGATGCCAAGGTGTTCGAATACTTCAAGCTCGTGAGCATCGAACTCAAGAAGGTATACCGCCAGAGCGATCCTGTTTTCATCAGCATCCTCGACCATATCCGCACGTCTCAGGTGCCCATGCAGGATCTACAGCGCCTCAACCAGCGCGTGGGAGCCCAGCTCGATGAGAGCGATTCCAAACTTGCCATCACCCTCTCTACACGCCGCGATACGGTAGATTACATCAACGACAGCCAGCTCCAGTGTCTTCCGGGAGAGCCTTGCCTCTTCCGTGGCCACATACAGGGCGAGTTTCCGGATAGCAGTCTCCCTACCCCTATCGAGCTTTACCTCAAGACGGGGGCTCAGGTTATCTTCATCAAGAATGATATCGAGCATCAGTGGGTGAATGGCACGCTGGGCACCATCATCGGTTTTGATGAGGATGAGGATGCCAAGATTTATGTGCGTACCGAGGAAGGCAAGGATGTGATGGTGGAGCCTGCGGCATGGAGCAACATGAGATACCATTTCAATGAGGTTGAGAAAAAGATTGAGGAGGAAGAGATTGGCAGATACGAGCAGTACCCCATCCGTCTGGCTTGGGCGATAACGGTTCATAAGAGCCAGGGCCTCACCTTCAACCAGGTGAAGATTGATTTCACGGGTGGTGTCTTTGCGGGCGGACAGACGTATGTTGCCTTGTCCCGCTGCACCAGTCTCGAGGGCATCAGTCTTCAGGAGCCGTTGCGTCAGAGTGATGTTTTCGTGCGCAATGATGTCAAGCAGTTTGCCCGTCATTACAACGACCAGAGCACCATCAACACAGCGCTTACCCAGAGTAAGGCCGACAAACAGTATCATGATGCCGTCAAGGCCTTTGACAGGGGCGATATGCAGTCGGCTCTCGACAACTTCTTCCTTGCCATCCACAGCCGTTATGACATCGAGCAGCCGCTTGCCAAGCGTTTCATCCGCAAAAAGCTGAACAGGGTGAACGAGCTTCAGGCAGAGAACGAACGGCTGCGCGAAGAAATAAGAAAGAAGGATGAAGAGAAGGAGAAGCAGCAGAAGTTCCTCAAGCGCCTTGCCACGGAGTATGTGATTATGGGGAAGGAGTGCGAAAAAGAGGGCATGAAAGAGGCTGCCATCATGAATTACCGCAAGGCCCTCACCCTTTATCCTGAGCACCCGGAGGCGAAAAGAAGGCTTTTAAAAGTAAAAAGGTAAAAAGGTAAAAAAGTAATATAGATAAAACAAAAAAACAGGCAAAATCACTTGCCTGTTTTTTTATTAACTATAAGCTGAAAAGCTCTATTAACTATAAACTTTCAACTATAAACTATCATCTAGTACCATTGTACAGCGTTCGAATAACCGCTTCTCTTGTCGTATTTCAGCGCATCTGTCAGGGTGGCTGCGTTACAACGGAAGGTGAAGTTGTAGCTCGTATATGGAGCGAGAACCACAGAACAGCTCATGTTAAAACAGTGAAGATCACGAGCCAGACTGGCGGTGGTCATACTGATCTTGTGGTTGTCAAAATCATAACCGGATGAGAAACTGATGTTCCAGCCATCACTGATTCTTACGTTACCACTCATGTTCAGAGTCTGGGTAAACTTGTATGCATAGCGCATCGTCTTCTCATTGAACTTCTCTCTTCGCGTATCCTCGCGCATCGTTACACCATAACCGAAGGTCAACGACCATGGCATCTTAAACGCCATATAACCATCTGAATCCGTTTCAGCCTTGCCGCCCTTCTTGGCTGCCGTCTTACCCTTCTCCATGCTGTCGTCTACGTTGCTCTCGATGTCGGTATCCAGACCTTCATCGTCATCATCATTGCGCTGGCTGTCCTTCTTGTCGTCCTCATCATCGCCCCCGCCAAAGAGTTTCTTCAGCTTCTCCGGGTTCAGTGTGAACGAGAAGTTCTGCGACATACCCTGGAATCGTCCGAACCTGCCCTTGCCCCACTCCGTATGGGTACCCACATAAACATTGTTCTGGTCGTCCAGCTCGTAGGCATAGGTGGCAAACACAGCGTTCATGTTGAAGGTATAGTTCTTCCACCACTTCAGTCTGAGCTTGATGTTCATATCGCTCCAAGGGCGAACCTTGGCTGCGGTATTGTAACTCATGTTGATGTCGAACGCATCGATGATACTGAGTTTCTTGTATCCGGTAGAGTCCTTATCGCTCTTCACCTTCATCTCGATGTTGTTGCCCAGGGTAAACGAGATATTACCGCTCTTACCCTTGCCCGGCGCACCGTAGAGGGCATTGGCATACTTCGAGTAGCTCACCAGCGATACGTTTCCGTCGGCATCGGTCTTCTGGTAGGTGTCCCAGTAGCCGTAGCGTGAAGCTCCGAAGTCTGGGGCATAACTGAAGCTCACCGTAGGCGTAAACACGTGGCGCACAGCCTGTATCTTATCTCCGAAGAGCTTGCGGTTTGGTATGTAGAAACCATAGAGTTTGGTAGAGAGACCTACGCTCATGTTCCAGTTATACACGTTGTTAAAACCGTAGATGGTATCACATTTCTCCGTTTGGCTGGCTTCATCCCATGATCTCTCCACCTTGTTGGTATACATACGGTCGGTGAAATTGAACGATGGGTTCACGTTGAGATATTTGAAGAGCGTGAATGTAGCGCTCACCGGTATCTGATGCTGCCATCCGTTGCGCCAGTCCTTAATGAGTGAACTGTGCATCAGCTTATCCTCTTTGGTATTGATGCTGTTAGAGATGTGTCCCGTATAGCTCATGGCTATTTTCTCGTACCATTTCTCATCGCCCACCATCTTCTTTCTGCGGAACGGATAGAAGCGCGAGATGCTGATGTTCAGGTCGGGCAGCGTCATGGCTATCGACGAGACGCGCATATTCTGCGAGAGGTTGGCGGTAGAGCTGAGCGACATTCCGATGCTCGAGAAGTTGGTGCTCCAGCTTACGGAAGAGGTTCTCGTACTCTGCGTCATCGTCTGCGGATTGTAGAGCGAGTTGAGGTTATTGCGCTCGTAGCTCGATGTGGCGAAGTTCACACTTGCCGAAAGCGAACTGTATGGGTTTGCCTTGCTGTCCTGGCGGTGGCTCCATTGCAGTTTGAAGCTCTCCTGCTCGGTAAAGTCTGGCATTCCCTTGTCGCCGTTCTTTGTATCCTGGTAACTGAAGAAGAAGGAACCCGAGTATTTGTATCTCTTTCGGTAGTTGCTGGCTGCCGAGAGTCCCCACGATCCCTTGGTATAAATCTCACCCAGCAGCTTCAGGTCCCATTTATCGTTCATGGCGAAATAATATCCGCCATCTCTGAGATAGAATCCTCGTGCCGTTTCATCGCCGTAGGTTGGCATGATGAAACCGCTGCTGTAGCTCTTGGTGAACGGGAAGAAGCCGTAAGGGATGGCGAGCGGCATCGGTACATCGCACACCACGAGATAGGCTGGTCCGAATACCACATCCTTGCCCGGCCTTACCTTGGCTCGGGAGAGCGAGATGTAGAAGTCGGGATGCGGATCATCGCAGGTGGTATACCTTCCGTGCTGCAGATAGATGACTCCCGATGAGTCGCGTTTCGACTTCATACCGGTCAGGAATCCATCTTGCTGTTCTGTATATACATTATTAATAAGGGCCTTCTTGCTCTTGAAGTTGAATTTGATGGTGTCGGTATCATAGGTATCGCTACCCATCTTGAAGACAGGTTTGCCCTTGATGCCTCCCTCCGCCGTACTGTCGGGTGTACCCATCGCCTTCACGTTGCTCTTGTCCATATCCATGGAGATGCGGTCGGAACTGAGGTCCATGTTGGTATACTTCACGTTGGAGTTTCCGTAGAGATATGCCACTTTGTTCTTGGCATCGTATACGAGAGAGTCGTCCGCCTGATAGTTAACCGGTGCGTCTACTCCACCCTGTTTCTTTCTGGCGATACTGTCGAGGCGGATACTGTCATCCACCACTTTATTATGTTTCCATATAGCTTTCTGCAGCGAGTCCATCTGCGTGGTGTCGTCAGCCTGTTTCAGCTTGGGCTTTATTTCGTTGCCCAGCGAGTCTACGAACACACTGTCACCCACGCTGTCCACGGTTTCCGTCTTCTCCGTTTTCTTCTTTTTCTTTTTCGAATCGGGCATACCCGGATTAGCCACCATCATACACGAGATGGCAGCGAGCAGCAGCATAGCTATCGTCGATTGTTTTCTCATTCAATAAATTAGAATTCTATTCAAACATGCGTTCCCATTGCTGGAAGCGTTTTACTCCTTCCTCTCCGAACTTCATGAGACTTTTTTCTGCTTTCTCAATTGTTTTTTCCCGGTCGAGGTGAGTTTTGCTGAAGAATTTATCAGCGTAGCAAATCACCTTCTCCTCCATGGTTTCCGGCAGGAAATCCTGATGTGGCAGGGGCAGGTTCTGTGCTATGATCTGTGCCTCTGTGATGCCTGCACCGGTATGGCGCTCACATACGCGGGCATGTCGCTCATATCCTTCCTTGCGCAAGATTTCTGCTCCCAGTCGTCCATGGCAGATGTAGGGCTGCGAGCCGAAACACTGTATGCCTGGGGCATCGGTCATGAAGATGCCGAGGTCGTGGAGCATAGCTGCTTCTTCGATAAACTGGGTATCGAGTTGCAATTCGGGATGATACGAAACAATCTGTAGCGCTTTTCGCGCTACAGATTGGCTATGTGTGATGAGGATATGCCGAAGCTCATTATCCTCAGGATAATACTTATCAATAATAGCTTGATAATTCATTTCTATTATATTTACTCAGCATCGCGCTCGATGTAAGCGATAACATCGCCCTTGCGCACCTTGCTGCCCTGCTTGGCATTGATTTCTACGAGCTTGCCGCCCAATGCAGCTGGGATGGTTTCAAACTCGCCCCAAGGAGCCTGGATATAGCAGAAGGCATCACCTTCTTTATATTCCTTGCCGATGTATGGCTCTACAGCTGGCTGGCACTCGCCCTCGCCCTGGAATTCCCAGAAGAGCTGGCCGGCTACTGGTGCCACGATGGCATCTGCCTTGGCGTGCTTGAACTCTGCAAGCTGTGCAGGAGTAAGGGTTGTACCGAGCTTGGCATCCTTTGCCTTCTGAAGGTCGGCCAGGAAGTTCTTCTTTGCCTGTCCGCTCTTGTAGTTGCGATACTGCTCTGGGTGCATAGCGAGCTCGAAGAGTTCCTCGTCGTCCTGACCGTAATCCCAACCGTTCTCGTCCATCTCCTTCTTGAAGTCGTCGAGGGCGTTGGTGAGCAATGTGTGTGCATCAACATCTGTAAACTCGCGGCCCTGCTTCTTGGCGAGCTCTACGAGTTCTGGGTCGATAGTTCCAGGAATCTTACCGCTCTTGCCGAGAATCATACCCCACATAGAGTCGTCCATCATTACGAAGCGACCCTTGCCCTGCTCCATGGTGAGGAGGTTCATCAGTGAGATGTTCTTTACATACTGGCTGAATGGGGTTACCAATGGAGGATAACCTACGCGTGGCCATACATACTCTACCTCGTCGAAGAGCTTGATGAGCAGGTCGTCCATAGACAACTCTTCCTCACCCTTCTTCTTGCGGATGTTATTGATGGTCTGACGCATACCGCCGAGGTCTGCCATCATAGAACCCATCATACCGCCAGGGAGACCGCAACCGAGCAACAAAGAAGACATGATCTTGTTACCTGGGTTGATGAAGTAACCGAGCCACTCGTCGATGAACTCCTGAGTCATAGCACGAGCCTTCATATAAGCGCTCATGTTGATTTCAGGCACCTCGAAGCCCTCGTTCTTCAGCATGCTGATAACTGAGATTACGTCTGGGTGAACCTTCCCCCATGACAATGGCTCGATGGCTGTATCGATGATGTCGGCACCATTGTTGCAAACCTCGAGGATAGAAGCCATAGAGAGACCAGGACCTGAGTGGCCATGATACTGGATGATGATCTCAGGATACTTGTCCTTAATCATCTTGGTGAGTTTGCCGAGGAATGCTGGCTGGCCGATACCTGCCATATCCTTCAAACAGATTTCCTCTGCACCGGCAGCGATGAGCTGGTCGGCGATGTTCATGTAATATTCCAGGGTATGAACAGGAGAGTTGGTGATACAGAGTGCACACTGTGGAGTCATGCCACCCTCCTTTGCCCACTTGATAGAAGGAATGATGTTGCGCACATCGTTCAGTCCGTCGAAGATACGTGTGATGTTGGTACCCTGCTTAGCCTTTACCTTATACATAAGGGCGCGCACGTCGTCAGGCACAGGATACATACGAAGAGCGTTCAATCCGCGGTCGAGCATGTGAGTCTTGATACCCACCTCGTTGAAAGGTTTGCAGAATGCGCGTACGGCATCGTTAGGATTTTCACCTGCCAGGAGGTTAACCTGTTCGAAGGCACCGCCGTTAGTCTCTACACGGCTAAAGCATCCCATTTCGATGATAACTGGGGCAATTTTAGCCAACTGATCCTTGCGTGGCTGGAACTTACCAGAGCTCTGCCACATGTCTCGATAAACGAGACTGAACTGAATTTTCTTCTTCATTATTCTTGTTCTTTTTCTTTATATTCGATGTATGAATTAAATTCCAAGGTGCAAAATTAGACAAAAAAATTGAGAAATCGTCCTATTCGCCTCTTTTTTTATATTTATTATGTAATTTACTTCAATATTTCCTTCTTCATCTTGCTGTTCAGCTTCTCGGCTGCAGCATGGGCCTTGGCGTTGGCCTTCATCGCATTGAGCGAGCGGTGGAAACCCTGGATGCGGCCCTCTCGATCAGAGAGAGCCAGACTATCGCCCTTCATATATACAAAGGTGAAGGTATCGCGCTTCGTCTTTCCGTTGATCACCACGCCCTCCAACTCGCGGCGGCCCTGCACCAGAATCAGTTTGCCGTTATAGGCATGCCATTCCGTATACTGAGGCACATCAGGATATTCTACCGGGCTGTCGTCGTCCACATCTTTGTTTATCATCACCCTGCCCACGGCCATTGCCTCGCTCATGCGCTTCAGGGTGAAGCCATACTGGCGCGGCACCATATAGGTTTCTACGATGCTGTCGGGCATATTGGCAAGAATTCTCGCCTGCTGGCGCTTGCTCAGATGCGATACATCGCGCAGCTTCGGCATCACCGGATAGGTCCAGGTGGCCTTCAGCTGGTCCAGGTCTATCACCATGTCGGCACGGTTCTTCTCATCCTTCTCCTCGCATGGCATCACGCAAACCCAGTCGCCCACCTCTATATCTCCAAACACCTGATGGTTGCGAGTGGCATCCAGAATGTTGTATCTTACGGGGTCGCCGCCTCCGTTGGGCAGCAGCACCAGCGCGGTATCCGAGCAGCCCAGGCAGGCAAGTCCGTAGATAGCCCTGTCGCCCTTAGCCGGTTTCGAGAGACTGATGGCGAGTTTCGAATTGTCCATACGTGGTGGTTTCTTTCCCCTGTGACATGCTGCGAGGGTTGTGGCGGCTAGCGCCAGTGTGAGTATTGTCTTGACTTTCATCTTTCTATTCATTATTTCAGATGCAAAACTACAACTATTTTTTGGAAGCACCAAATATTGAATCGTAAAATAATTAAAAAAATAGGTGATATATTTTGTAGTGTCTCGATTTTGCATTACCTTTGCAACCGTTTTTTGGGATCAACATCCCCCTCGTCCTGCCACACACGCCGGATGATGAAAAGAAATAGGACCAACTCAAGAATTATATGCAACAAGAGAATATGACAGACAAGACAAATACACACGCTCTCCCGGCATGGACCGAGGTAGAGTATACCGCATTATGCAAAAACCCGTACCTGTTAACCCCATTCTTCATCCCTAAGGAGGCAAAGTGCTTCACGTGCCGCGAAGATGGCACGAGGGAAGAAGAAAGAATGGTTTTCCTCGTTTTCAAATCTACTGCAGCCCCTGCTGATGCCGAATGGGAAGATGATCCTGTTCCGGGCGAAATGTGGGTGCGAGCGCTGGGCGATGACGATGAGGAGATTGAGCCTGCCAAGGTGATTTACCTGGGTCAGGACATCGAGGATTTCATCCGTGTAGCCGCTGAGGACGACCAGACCATCACCTTCGATTTCTGGTGGCGCCACGGCGAGGTGAAGGTGGAGAAGGCTGAGAAGACGGATGACGGATTCGTATGCCGCAAGGATGATTTCGGCGATGACGGACTGGCTGTTACCCTGATTCCTGAAGACGGCGGCAATCCGGTTGTCCTCCGCCTTCAGATTCCTTACATCGGTTTCTCGCTCTACGATGCCGAGGGCAACAAGGTGCATGGCGAACTGAGCATTCCGCAGGATAAGGTGGATGACTACACCTACGAATTTGTGGGCGATGACAACAACGACCGTTTCACCCTTCAACTCGACAGCAACAGGCTGGTTTACATGTGTGTATTGCGCCATGCGGACCATCAGCTGGTGGTTCGCAACCAGCGCGACCGTCTTTCGGTAGTAGATCAGATTCCTACCGAGGGCAAGCTTTCTGAGTTGCTGATGAACACGAATTCTGCGCTCATCAAGAACAGGAATCACCGTTGGCGCATTCAGATTGAGGGCACCACGCTGTCTCACGAGGTTGAGTTGAATGTAGATGCGGCATCTCTGGTAGCTTTTGCTGAGGAGCAGATGCAGAAGGGCATGGAGATTGACGAGCTGGGGCAGCATCTGATGGCACTGGAGCAGAAGTATCATTTCCAGTGGTTCTGGCTGAGTGAGGACGACTGGAGTCATGACAATCCGGTGTTCGACATGTTCATGAAGCAGCTTTGTGCCTTTTCGTATGTCAGTCAGAATCCTGTTCAGGCAGATGCGTTGATGGCAAGGAACTACAAGCGTAAGATTCGCCGTTACAGCAGTATGCTGAAGGCTCACAAGCGTGGCGAGTTGAATCTTTTTGAGGAGAGTGATGAGGTGCGAGCCGAGTATCTCCGCATCTTCCAGGGTTTCCACCAGCCTTTCGTAGAGGCTTTTGAGAAGGAGGAAGAGGAATAATCTTTAGAGTTTTATCCCTCACATCCCTCACTTTTTCTCTTCTCAAAATATTAATCACCTGATAATAAGAGAATTATCTATTTAGGAAAGCGTGATGGATGGATAAAATGTTTACAATATCCATCACGCTATCCATCACTAATAGCCTTCATCTATCACGTTTTTCAGCTTATCTTCTTGCAAAAAGCAAGAAGATCTTTGCAGAATATGGTTATGGGACCTGGCGAAAACGGACCACACGTTGTGCTGCGCTGACTCACGGATATTACTGCATCGGGGTACGGATATTACTGCGTCGGGTTACAGATATTACTGCGTCGGGATGCAGATATTACTGCGTCGGGGTACAGATATTACTGCGTCGGGGTACAGATATTACTGCGTCGGCTAGCGCAGACGTATCCGTAGGCTTATTGAGACGGCTGAATCAGCTAACAGAGACGGCTGAATTCGCTAACTGAACTACTTGAGTTAGCAAACTGAACTACTTGAGTTAGCAAACTGAACTACTTGAGTTAGCAAACTGAACTACTTGAATAGCCAGACTGGGATAAAAACAAAGCGGGCGGACCTCTTTTCACGAAGAAGGCCGCCCTGTTTCCTAATTAAACTTTGTTTTGCATTAAAGAAATGCAATGCTTGAGCAAAAATATTTTTATTTCTCTATCAGTCCCTCTACATACTTGCAGAGGATACCGATGCCCTTGAGGTTTTCGCCACCCTGCGGAATGATGATGTCAGCATAGCGCTTGGTGGGTTCGATAAACTGCTCGTGCATCGGCTTCAGGACCTTGAGGTATCGGTCTACCACCATCGATACGGTGCGACCCCTGTCGATGGTATCACGCTGAATGTTGCGTATCAGGCGCTCATCAGCATCGGTATCCACGAACACCTTCAGGTCCATCAGGTCTCTCAACTTCTTGTCCACCAGCGTCATGATGCCTTCGATGATCACAACCGGCTTGGGGTCAACGTGAACCGTTTCCGGTTCACGGTTGCATTTGATATAACTATAGGTGGGTTGCTCTATCGCCTTGCCAGCACGCAGATCAGCGAGCTGCTGGTGCAAAAGCTTCCAATCGAATGCCGACGGGTGGTCGAAGTTGATCTGATGACGTTCTTCCTCGGTCATCTGCGAGGTATCGTTATAATATGAATCGAGGGGCACCACAGCCACATAATGAGGCGGCAGCACTTCTACGAGTTTCTTCACCACAGTGGTCTTGCCGGAGCCTGTACCTCCCGCAATGCCAATAACGGTCACTTTATCTTTCATATTCTTTCTTCTTTTCTATAAGATTTCATCAAACATCTTGCGATAAAATTCAGCCTTCTTCTCCACTGCCATAGGATAGGCACGGGAACTGGAGGGCATGCGGTACAGACGGAGTCTGCGGCCCTCGAACTGGAATTCTGCATAGCCTCCCATCTCAGGCTTTTCCTTGATACCGAAGTGTTCTGAAAATACCTTCGTGGCAAGCTGGCCGGCTGTGAGCACCGCCCTGCAATGGGGCAGCTGGCGGAGCATGCCGTCGAGATCGGCGGGCTGCACGATCTGCAGGTCCTTGTCGGATGCCGTATTCTTGGTGCGTATCACCTGCTGTGCGGTATCATAGATGGCGACGCCCTTCTCCCTGAGAAATTCCTTAATAGCATCGAGGCGGTAGGTCTTCTTCTCTACATCCACGAAATGGAACTTATCCTGGAAGTAGATAATCCCGAATATCCTCCACATATCATTCTGGAAGTTGGGATAATACCAGGGCATGCACCACCGCTTCTCTGCAGGCGGAAACGTGCCGAGCATCAGCAGCCGCGCATTATCGGGCAGCCACGGCTCAAAAGGATGATTCTCAACCATTTTCTACTTTTTTTCCTTCACCAGGTACATTACTACCGGCAGGTGATCGCTGTAGCCGTTAAGCCATCTGCCGCCTGCCTTGGTACGCAAAGGAGCACCCTTGTACTGACCTTCCTGCTGGATGAGGTAATCGCGGCGGAAGATGTGGTTCTTCCAGAACTTCAGAGAACTGTAGTCCTTGTTCTTACTATCTCTGTTCAGGAGATTAGGCGTGATGACTATCTGGTCGAAGAGATTCCATGAACCGCTGTAGAACAGGGTTCCCTTGCCCTCCTTGGCCAGGATGTTATACCATGGGTTATACATATCATCGGCACCTACCTCGCTGATTTCAGCTTTCGCCTTCAGCACCTTGTGCATGCTGGCGTCGGTAGGATCATCGTTCATATCGCCCATCACGAACACTTTCATCGCTGGGTTCAACTTCAGCAAACTGTCTTTTACAGCCTTGGTCTGGCGTGCTCCGCTCTCGCGATAGAACGAAACGGAGAAACGGCTTGGCCAGTGGCATACGATGACAGCCACATCCTCGCCTGCCAGTTCACCGCGAACAGTGAGGAAACCACGGGTCTTGTAGGCAGAATCCTTGGCGAGTTCCTGTACGTAAGGCACCAATCGGGTATTCTTCACAGTGAAGAGTGCCGGATTATAGAGCAGCGCACAATCGATGCCTCGCTTATCGGGACCCTCGATATGGCAGAACTGCATGTTTCTTGCCTTGAGAGGCGGCTGCGCGGTAAGATCTTTCAGCACGTTGGCATTCTCAACCTCAGACAGACCGATGAAGGCACAGCCCACGTTAGGCAGCACATCGGTACCCATGTCGGCAAGTGCACGCGACATATTCTTGAGTTTATTGGTATATTTCATACCATTCCATCCCTTAGCAGGGAGATACTCGTAATCATTCTTACCGGCATCATGACAGGTATCGAAGAGGTTCTCCTGATTGTAGAAACCTACAGCATACACTTGAAACTGCCTGTTGCCTGAAGCCTGCGACTTCTTTTTCTGTGCTGTAGCGCCCAGCCCTATCATGAGGAGGGCTGCCAGCAAGAGCAAATGTTTCCTCATACTAATAGTAATTATTAATGTTCACCTTATTATATAATATATATATATGTTCACCTTAACGCGGTGAGGTAATAGGCAGCAAAGATACCTAAAAAAACCGGAAATATCTCCATAAAAACGAATATTTTTTCAGTTTTCATGCATTTTTAACATAAATAAATTCATTTTTCAAAAAACTTTTTGTTACTTTGCAGCATTAAACACATTGAATCGGAACAGAAGACACAAGACCAGGGACCACGTTAAGTCCCCTTATCGCCTAAACAAGACCTAGCGGGACATATATCATCACTGCTCAAAGAGACTGCTGTTGCCGGTTTATTAATACTTAATACATATAAACTATGCAGAAGAAAGTAAACTTAGCAATGTTAGCGCTCTTCTCGTGTTCATTGGCTATGGCTCAGAACGAAAAGACTGACCAGAACGTAGCACAGGGACTTGACGAGAATGCTTTCACCTTCTCCGAGGCACAGTTGGGCGAGGACGATGACATGTCATCCAATGTCACCATCCTCAATTCTACCAGCAACGTATACGCGAGCCAGGCAGGTTATCTGTTCTCGCCTGCACGTTTCCGCTACCGTGCCTTCAACCAGAAGTACAACGATGTCTATATCAACGGTGCTTCCATGAACGATATGGAGACCGGACAGTTCCGTTTCTCCAACATCGGCGGTTTGAACCGATTCTCCAGAAACGTAGACTTCGCCCTGCCTTTCGAAGCCAACGGCTATTCGATGACGGGCATGGCAGGCTCCAACAACTATGATTTCCGTGCCGGAAGCATGCAGGAAGGACAGTATGCAAGCGTAGGTGTTGCCAACCGCAACTATACCCTGCGCGGACTCTACTCCTACTCCAGCGGTTTCAACGAGAAGGGATGGGCCATCACAGCCGGTCTCACCTACCGTTGGGCTAACCGGGGATACGTAGAGGGAACCATCTACAACGCCCTCTCCTATTTCTTCGGCGTGCAGAAGAAGTGGATGAACGGCCACTCGCTGAGCTTCTCTACATGGGGTAACCCGACAGAAAGAAGCACCCAGGGCGCATCTACCGACGAGGCTTACTGGCTGGCAAACGACTACCAGTATAACCCATACTGGGGATACCAGAACGGACACAAGCGCAACTCACGCGTAGTGAACGACTTTGCTCCTTCGGCTATCGCTACATGGGACTGGGAAATCAACGACCAGATGAAGCTCACCACATCGGTATTCGGAAAATACTCTATGTACAAGAGCACCAAGCTCAACTACAACAACGCAGAGAATCCGCAGCCAGACTACTGGAAGAACATGCCATCTGCCAACTACTATGTATGGGGCGACTACAAGAACGGCAACAACATGTATACCTGGGAAAACTGGAACAACGCCGTAAACTACTGGCAGGCAAGCAAGCAGAACCGCCAGATAGACTGGGACCGCCTGTACTATGCCAACCAGCAGGCAGCCAAGAACGGCCAGGATCTGCTCTACTATGTTCAGGCTAAGCACAACGACAACCTGACCCTGACCCTCTCGTCCGTGCTGAACACCAAGCTGACAAAGAAATCAAACCTGGCTACAGGCATCATGCTCGGAAAGAGTACCAACCAGCACTATCAGACACTGGAAGACATGCTGGGCGGTGCCATCTTCCATAACATCAACACCTATGCCCTGGGCGATTATCCTAAGACCGACCCACGTGTGCAGTACGACCTGAATACAGCCGGTCCTAACAACACAGGCAAGCTGGTTTACGAGGGCGACAAGTTCGGTTACGACTATCGCATCGACGTAAACAAGGCAAACGCATGGAGCACCTATACAGCCGAATTCTACAATATGAAGGCGATGCTGAGCGGACGTATCGGATATACCGGAATGAACCGCCGAGGCTACATGCGCAACGGTATGGCACCGAACAACAGCCAGGGCAAGAGCGGCACAGCCAACTTCCTGGACGGTGGCGTAAAGGGAAGCCTGAACGTGGATATGGGCAGAGGCCATGCCTTCAGCATAGGAGCCGGATATGAGCTGCGTGCACCGATGGCAAACACAGCCTTCATCTCGCCTGAAATCAGCAACGACTTCGTAACTAACCTCAAGAACGAGCGCATCTTCAGCTCAGAATTCAGCTACCTGTATCGCAACGCATGGCTGAGTGCCAACGTGAGCGGTTACTACAGCCGACTGGAGAACGTTACGGAATGGCAGAACTTCTACAACGATGATGAGAATTCATTCACCTACGTGAGCATGACTGGACTGAAGAAGGAATACTATGGTGTAGAGGTGGGCGCTAAGTTCAAGCTCACATCATGGCTCGACCTGAAGACTCTGGGTGCTATGAGCGAGGCGAAGAACATCAACAATGTAAACGCCGTATACATGCTCTCAAAGAGTGCTGAGGTTTACCAGGACAAGGCTTACGTGATGAATATGCGCGAGAGTGGCACACCGCTCACAGTGGGAAGCATCGGTCTCGATGCCCACATAAACGGATGGTTCGTCAACCTCAATGCCAACTACTACGACCGCATCTACCTCTCTTATTCTCCAAGCTACAGATATGAGAAGACGCTGAAGAACCGTCACAAGGCACACAGAGCTTTCTCTGAAATCTTCCCAGAAGTGATGACGGAGGACGAGACTAGCTGGAGAGAGGACGCTGTAGCCCAGGAAAAGGGTCACGGAGGATGGATGGTTGACCTGAGCATAGGAAAGAGTGTGAGACTGAAGAAGGGTTCACTCAACTTCAACCTCATGATTACCAACCTGCTGAACAACCAGACCATCGTAACTGGCGGATATGAGCAGAACTCACGTTCAAGCTATACACTGGACAGCAACGGCGAGGTGAAGAACCCACGCTACTACCAGTTCTCTAAGAATCCTAAGAAGTATTACACCTGGGGAACCAACGGCATGTTCCAGGTATCTTACAGGTTCTAAAGAGCAGTTTCTCTTTAACATAAAGAACAGGGAGCAATCCCGTTTCTCTATAACAATAAAAAGAAAGAACAATGAAAAAGATAAAATTCATAGCATTGGCATTCCTGGCACTGACCCTGGGGTCGTGTATGGGCGACGGTTATGCTGACCCAGACCTGACCGACAAGGTGCCTGCAGCTCCATATGGCAACAACAGCCTGAGGGAGAAGAATGTGATCAGCATAGCAGATTTGAAGACCCAGTTTGCCTCAGTTGTCAACAGCTCCACGGATGCCTACAAGCTGATCGAGAAGGACATGATGATCAAGGCGGTAGTGACGGGCAACGATGTCAGTGGCAATATCTACAACCAAGTGAGCGTACAGGATGCGTCTGGTGCTATCATTGTAGGCATCAACGGAAGTGGCCTGTCGGGTTATCTTCCTGTAGGCCAAGAGATTCTCATCAATCTGAAGGGACTCTATATCGGAAATTACAGAAAATTGCCTCAGATTGGCGGTGTAAACACCAAACTCTCTGACGGAACGCTTAGTATGGGTAAGATAGAACGTGCCGTATGGAACGAGCACTTCAAGATTCTGAACCCTGGCGAGGCTGATGCAAGCACGGTAGTGCCAGAGGAGTTTGACCTGACAAAGCTTACTGATGCAGCCTATATGGATGCTAACGTGGGCAAGCTGATGACCCTGAAGAAGGTGAAGTTTGCTTCAGCTAACGGCACAAACGTATGGGCGCCAGATGATTCCAATACGAGCCTGGAACTGATTGATGCAGAAACGGGCAAGAAGATCAGCAGCAGCAATCTGGTAGTGCGCAACTCGGGTTATTCTAAGTTTGCCAATGAGGTGGTTCCACAGGGCGTATTCGATATCACCGGTATCTTCACCCGTTACAATAACACCTGGCAGATTGTGCTTCGCAACACGGATGACCTGAAGGCATCAGAAACAGGCGGTACATTGGAGAAGCCTTATACCGTGGCTCAGGCACTGGAGAAGATCAATGCCGGTACAGCAGGCGATGCTAAGGTTTATGCTACCGGTATCATCGTAAAGGTGAAAGATGTAGATACAGGCACGTATGGTAACGGTACATTCGTTATCTCTGACGACGGTAAGGATACAGAAGGCAAGACTCTCGAGGTATTCCGTTGCTTCAACATCGATGGTGCAAAGTGGACAGAGGAAACCAAAGGTATCCTTGTACCAGGCAAGAAGGTGGTTGTATCAGGCACCCTGCTTGATTATAACGGCACCAAAGAGATTAAGGGTGGCAATCTCATCTCTATCAAGTAATTACTGATTATCAAAATAGTAACAATATTTAAAAAGACAATAATATGAAAAAGTATATATTTTCAGTTTTGATGGCGGCTATGGCAGCCTTCACATTCAGCAGCTGTGAGGACGTACCAGAACCTTATACACTGCCTACTCAGCCTGGTGCTCCAACCACAGCAGAGGCTAAGGGTACAGGTACTGCTGCAGACCCATTCAACATTGCCGGTATCATTAAGTATATCGAAGATGGCGGTAGCGCAGATCAGGAAGTTTACACCAAGGGTAAGGTGGTATCAGTTAAGGCAGGCAGTTTTGATGCTACTTATGGTAGCTTGAAGTATTATATCTCTGACGATGGTACTACTAATAACCAGTTCTATGTTTACAATGGTTATGCTGGTCCTAACCGTACCAAGTTCTCAGGCGAAGATGCACTCAAGCCTGGCGATGAGGTGGTGATTTGCGGAAAGGCGAAAAACTTCAATGGCACCAAAGAGTATGACACGGGCAACTATCTTGTATCTCTCAATGGTAAACCAACAAGTGGGTCTACAACCCCTGATACTCCAACCGATGGTTACATCAATGAGACATTCAGCAAGAGCTTCGGTTCATTCACAGCCAAGACCATTAAGGGTACAGCATGGGTTATCGACTCTTACGGCTACGCAAAGGCTACAGGTTACGATAATACCTCTAAGACAACAACTCCATCTGAAAGCTACATTGTTTCTAAGGCTATCGACCTCTCTGCATCTAAAAGCGCGACATTGGAGTTCTCTTACATTCTCCGCTATGTTACAAGAAATGGTGCAGCCGTTGAGGGAGTAAAGAATCAGGTTCTCATCACAGACAATTACACCGGTGACCCAGCTACAACCAAGTGGGAAGACATTACAGGCACAATGAAAGAAGGCACAGACTGGGTGACCTGGGAAACATACAAGCACGACCTGTCTGACTTCAAGGGTAAAAAGAACGTAGTTATCGCTCTCCACTATGCCTGCGCAGCTTCATCTGGAACATGGGAAGTAAAGAATCTCTCAGTGAAAGAGGCTACAGGAGGAACTCCAGACACTCCATCAAAGCCTGATACTCCTGCTACAAAAGACGGCATTACCATCGATGGCACCACCGTTACATTGAGCAATGCGGCAGCCACAACCACGGGTGCCAGCGTAGAGCTGGATCTCAACGCAGCAGGTTTGGTGAACGAGGCAGCCGTAGAAACCGTGAAGTTCTCAGATGGTTCCACCGTAAACTTCGATGCCAACGGTCAGAAGAATGGTCCTAAGTTCTACACCAAAACCAAGGGCGTTCGCGTATATGCCAACAACAAGCTCATCTTCAAGGGCATCAAGAAGATTAAGCAGATTGTGATGATCTGCGACAGCTACAACGGCACCAACTACGTGGGCAATGCCACAGCCACCATCGAATTCTCAGGCACCACAGCCACCTACACCAACCTCTTTACAGAGACAACAGGCGGGGGTGTACAGCTTCGCGTGAAGACCATCAAGATAGTTTATGCGGAGTAAAGCGCTAATTCTCAAATATTTCTTAAAAAGAAGAGGAAAAATTTGGTGGTTTCAGGAAAAAAGCGTAACTTTGCAGCCTGAAATTGATAACAGGCTATAATGGGCATGCCCCGATAAGGGACACGAAATGATGCAACGAGCATCCCCATGACGTCTAATTTTAATAACCCAATAAAAATAAAAAAGAAAAATGAAAAAAGGTATTCATCCAGAGAATTATCGTCCTGTAGTATTCAAGGATATGTCTAACGGCGATATGTTCCTCTCTCAGTCTACATGCAAGACTAACGACACTGTTGAGTTCGAAGGCGAGACTTATCCAGTTGTTAAGATTGAAATCTCTAGCACTTCTCACCCATTCTACACAGGTAAGAGCAAGCTCGTTGATACAGCGGGTCGCGTAGACCGCTTCATGAACCGTTACGGTAAATTGAAGAAGTAATAATATACCTTTTTTATAAGGATATATTTATTATCGCAAAGATACTGAGTGCATTCCAGCGTAGTTGCATATACGTAGGAATGCACTTTTTTTCTCTCACTACAATTCCTCATACAATCGATTTTCTACATATCTCTATATATAGAAAGCACAAAATCTTTAACTTAATAAACATTATCGAGAATTATGAAGCATACTAAGTTTTTTATCTTCGCGCTCGTAGCTGCGATGACGTTCTCTGCCTGCGGTACTGATGATTCGCTGCAGTTCTATTTTCCAGATAACGGCGGTAATAACATAGGAAATAATACTCCAGGAGTATCTACCAACAAGGCTAACCAAAATATGAACATGCCTACAGCCATTATGCCTGAAGTTGTAAAGAATGCTATCAATGGTCTGGAATTCCCTAAGATTAAAGGCGGTTCAAGCTATGTGGTTACTCACATGGCAGATAATGCAGTTAACTTTAGTTCTGAATGGGATGACAATATCCAGTCACAGCGCTAGACTTGCTACTTCTATTGTGAAAGCAACAAAGGAGGTAAAGTGGGACGTTTAGGAGATTTTATCAATGATCCAGACTTGGCTAAGTATTACCCAGGAATTACAGAATTTGCATCAACGCCATACCAAAACTCAGGCTATGACCGTGGACACCTGATAGCATCTAACGAGCGCCAAGTTTCTGTTGCATCAAACAAACAGACTTTCTATTTCACCAATATGCAGCCACAATATTCTACCTTTAACCAATCTAAAGGTATCTGGTTTGCAATGGAACAGCAGAACTTAAAGCAAAACATCTCAGAAAGAGATACTCTTTTCGTAGTGAAGGGTGGCACTATCGAAAACGGAAACGTAATAGAATATGTCAAAAACAGAAGCCATATCAAACCATCGGAGTACGTAAAACAACCTCATGATGGATATATCCCTGTGCCAAAGTATTTCTTTGTAGCATTCCTGGAAAAGAAATATAATAAAGAAACAGACAAGTATACCTACAATGCCTTCGGCTATTGGTTCCTTCACGAGGACAAGGCATTTGATTCCAAGAACGATAAACTCGTCAACTATATCGTAAATATCAAGACCCTGGAAGACCGAACAGGTATCGACTTTTTCTGTAATCTGCCTGATAATATCGAGCAGGAAGTTGAAAACAAAGATATAGAAGCCATCAAGAGACATTGGGGCTGGTAATAAACAAAAAAACAAAGAATCCGCTCTCTCAAATCAATGAGTGAGCGGATTTCTTTTGTTTATATCATCATCTTCTCGGCAACTTCTTGATAGCATGTGGCATGAATGCCCTGCCGGTAGCCTTACCGAAGCTAGGAGCTACGGAATCGGTTGCAGCAGAACGGGTCTTCTTACGGGCTCCACTCGGATCGTAGCGCACTAAATCGATTTGCATCACATCACCCTTAGCCTTACCTGTTCCTATCATATAACCATAGAACACATCCTGGCCCTTTTCATCACCCAGATAGAAACCATACTGCTTAGCACCTGCATCCATCACATAGGTAGCATCCGAATCATTATAACGGATATAAATATCACCATTCTTATCGATATACCAGGTAAACTTCAGTGTCTTGGTTTCACCCGTTTCTTCAATATAATCCTGTTCTATACCATCACCGCAGAGAGTATTAACCTTGTTACCCGTCTGATAGAACGTCATCTCGGCATTGAAACTGTAATTGTCACGTGACTGCCCGTCCTCAGCAAGTTCAGAGAGCATCACAGAGCCTCTCCAGTCGCCAATAAGGGTCTGAGCCTCCGACAGCAGGTTATCATCCTGAGAGCCGTTAGAACCGTTGTTCCAGTCGCCCTGGTTCCATCCCCAGCCACCATGATTATAGTCATCATACCAGTAATCATCATCATCACATGAGGTAAATGAGAAAGATGCTGCGGCTATCGCCATCCACATCCATATCCGATTAAACTTTTTCATATCCTGTTTCCTTTCTTCAAACTAAATTCCTTATTGCCTTACTTCACTACAAAACGGCGAACAGGCTTCTGATTATCATCTGCCACCTTAACATACTCTACAGAATCCTTAGCTCCGCGAGAAACAATCTGGGTGTTCTCCAAGCCCGAATGCTGCTTGCTGTAGCCCCAACCATCATCGTAGTCCCAATCGTAGCCCCAGTCATAATCGCGCCAGTTATAGCTGTCAAAATCACGATAAAGTTCGAAATAAGCACGGTTGCCGTTATCAGCCCCTACATATCCAGAGAACTTGCGGTCGCTCAAAGCATAGTCGTAAATCACAACATCGCTACCCTCATCAAGAAGAGAGATATAGATATTTCTGTTGCGAACTGTCCATTTAATACGGTTTGCGATATAGTTATTGCCATGCCAGTGATTTCCCTGAAAGTAATCAATCCAATAGCCTGTACCGGAATAGATGCCATCATTCTGGTCGAATCGGATTACCGAGTAGAGGGCATTGTGATTATCATATTCTACCAACATATTACCCCTCCATGTTCCATCGAGGGTGTATGCAATATCAGAATCATCATCACATGAGGTGAGAGAGATGCTCATCAAAGCTATGAAAGCCATTGTGAGAAGAGTAGTAAACTTTTTCATATCAATTTATCAGTTAAGTTATTTATATTCTTATATCTTCTATACTTTTGAGTTCTCGAAGAACAGCATTCTTTCTTGAACACGATGCAAAGGTAGTGGTTTTTCCGGCTACCACAAAGGGGAAAAGGATACAAACTGAGGGGGAAATCCCTATTCTTTAGGAAAAAACTATTTTTTATGGTATTAATTTCCATTTTAATGATGTATCTTTCTCTGTATCAAATATTTAACACAATCTTAACACATTGTTTCGATATTTTGTGTATCTTTGCATCAGTAATAATTCTAAGATCATACTTTTAGGACAAAGTAATTTCTAAGAATCAACTCAACAAATGAGTTTCAACTGTTAATTAATCGTTTAACCTTTAAAATTATTAAGTTATGAACAAATTTTTACGCTATTCATTATCATTGGTTCTGGCGTTCGTAGCTAGCGTTACGTTTGCACAGGAAGTAACTTTTGACTTTGCAGGAAACAATTGGAAACTGCCAGTCTCTAAAGAACAAGGCATTACCAATGCAACAGATTTCACCAATGGCACTTATACCATTACGGTCAGTGCACCGGAAAAAGCATACTATCTTGCATCAAACAATGCCATCATCTATGGAAAAAAGGACGCATATATCAACCTTCCTAAGTTTGACTTTGATGTAGAAAGAATTGATATTATCAGCCCTGCTGGAGGATCTGGTAAAACTACCAGAAACATTTTTGTTGGTAATAAAGCTGTCAGTACACAAACAACAGGTGCTAAAGGTACACACCAGTACGAAATTGCTGCAGACAACCAGGCTGCCAATACGGTATATACCATCAAAGTTACAAATGCCAACAATGACCAAATCCAAAAAATTCTGATCTGGAAAAAGGGTTCTGCCAAACCTATAGAAACAAAGAAGGTAGATAACATTGCTGCATTTAAAGCTATTGGTGTCGGCAATAAAGCTATTTTGACTTTAAAGAATGCACAGGTACAATATGTAGGCACTGGCGACATCTATATCGTTGATGAGACTGGTGGTATAGACATCTACCAGAGTTCTCTGTCTTATAAAGCAGGTCAAATTCTCAATGGAACAATTGAGGCTTCTTATGATGAATTTAAAAAACTTCCAGAGTTAGTTAACATTGCTGCTTCAGACATCAAAGTTACAGATGGTATTGTCAAGCCTTTCGAAATGACGGTAGAAGAGGCTGCAAAACAGGAAAATGCATGCAAACTTGTTACTATCAAAGATGTTACTCTCGTAAAGGCAGTAGAAGGCGAATACACAAACTATTACACAGATGCCGAAAAGACAATGCAGATTTTCGACAAGTTCAAACTTGGTTACAAACCTAATACGGAGACTGCAATGGACTATACAGGTATCATCATTCCATTCAATACCAAGATAGAACTCGCTCCTACTGTAGCTCCTACAGCATCAACTACCGGCATCACTAACATTACAGCAGACGAAGCTGCAAAGAACGCTCCTGTTTACAACCTCGCAGGCCAGAAGGTAACCAAGGCTTACAAGGGTGTAGTCATCAAGAACGGAAAGAAGATGATTCAGAAGTAATCAAATTCAAAACAATATATCCCTACTGCTCCTCCGATATTCATTTATCGGGGGAGTTTTTTGTTAGGCATAACATAAGAAGGAACCACCAGCAAATCAACCAAATATTACCCCTATAACATGAAAAGTGGAATAATTTAATGCAATAACATAAAAAAATACACCTAAAACTACAATATCTCATTTATTTTCACTACCTTTGTTGCGATTAATAAACGTATACGAATAAAAATGATGAAAAGAAAATTATATATCACACTATTAGGACTGCTCTCTACCATCATGACAGCAGCTGTACCCTACTGCGATGTGAGAAAATTCTCTATCACAGACGGACTCGCTGCCAATACCATCTCAGACCTCAAGCAGGGCAAAGACAACCTCATGTGGTTCAGTACCTGGAACGGACTGTCGTTCTATGACGGCTACAAGTTTCATACTTTCAGAGACAACCCCGATGATATTGACGTCCTGTCAACCAACCGTATACTCCAAATAGAACCATCCTATAACAACAACGTGTGGTGTATCACATACGACCACAAGCTCTACGTATACGATACCCACTTCTGCCGGTTCTTTGCTGTAGGACAGAAATTCAACGAACTGTTCAACATCGACCTGCGCGTGAGCCAGGTATACCCATTGAAAAACGGAGCTACATGGTTTACTTCAGAAAATGGAAAATACATCATCCGATCAGCAGGAAGAACCTTTGATGAGCGGAATATAGAACTCATCAAAGTAGGAGAAAAGGGACTCAGAAGCGGAAATGTATGGTACATCCATCAAGATATACACGGAAGAGAATGGGTGCTTACCGACAAAGGCGCATACATATATCATTCGAAAATTCCAAGCAAACTGCCTTTCAAATGGCTCAGAGGGGTAGGAGAAGATGAGTTTCTGGCAACTGAAGACGGTAAACTGGCAAAATATGACCTGCAGAACCGACTCACCATGATACCAATGCCGGAAGGCGTAACCCGTATCAACCAACTGAAAAATACAGGTTACCAACTTCTGCTGGCAACCAATCTGGGTGTGGTCATCTACAACCCGCGCACCTTCAAGTTTGATATCATCAACGTACAGAGCCCGAGTCAGCCTCTGGCAGAGGTAAAGAAGATTTATACCGATGATTTCGGTATGGTATGGGCATTTACAGACGGCATGGGAGTAACCCTCGTCAATCCGAAGACCGGACAGAAGCAGTGGCTCTTTGCCGACCAGGACGACCCGATGGACCGCACAACCTGCGAAAGCAATTTCATCACACAAGATGAACACAAGACCCTCTGGGTAGTGCCTAGAGGAGGAACCTTCAGTTATTTTGACCGCAAGGCAGGAAAACTGGTGCCTTATCTGCTGAGAAGCAATTCATCGGGCAACTACCGCATACCGAAGATTACGAAATATGTACTCTCAGACCAGGGAATTCTCTGGCTGACAGGCTCTCACGACCTGACACAGGTAGTCTTCAAATATCACCCTTACATTATCAACAAGCTGGATGAGGGCGAAGACGAAGTGTTCTCGGTGAATGCATCGCCAGACGGACATATCTGGGCTGGTTATTACAATGGTATAATCCAGGTGCTCAACGCATCCTACCAAAGCATCGGATACCTGTCGCCAAGCGGACAGATTGTGCCACAGCAAGTAAACTTCGCCGAGAAGAGCATCATGTCTATCCACTTCGATATCAAGGGAAGAGCATGGATAGGAACCAACGGAAATGGTGTCTATCTGATAGATAAAATGCAGGTAAGACACTTTGTTTATGATGCCAACAACCCGTCATCGCTGCCGTTCGACAAGATACAAGACATTGTAGCCGACCGCACCGGACGTATCTGGATAGGTACCTACGGAGGTGGGCTGGCACTTGTTAACGAGGCGGCAGACGGCAGCATCAGCTTCATCAGCAAGCGGAACGGCCTGCCTTGGGAGAAACAGCACTACGACCGCATACGCCGCATCTGCTGCACCACTACGGGAACCATTCTCGTAGGAACCACAGACGGTCTCATCACCTTCAGTGATGCCTTTACAAACGCAAGAAAGATCAATTACCACAAGACCTACTACATACCGAACGATACAACAAGTCTGGCTGCAAACGATATGAACAATATCATGGAGCACACCAGCGGCAAGATGTATATCTCGCAACAGGGCGGTGTGATGGAAGAGATTGTGAGCAAATCGCTCCTGCAAGACAACCTGAAGATGAAATACTTCCATGCCATCGATGTTAACGAAGGCATCGTACAGGGCATGGTAGAAGACAACCAGGGAAGAATCTGGGTAATCAGAGAATCGAGTATCGACTGCGTAAACCCGAAAACGGGACAGTGCAATGTGTTCGGACCTAACGACTTCGACTTCAACATGTCGTTCTCGCAAAGCCGTCCTTACCACGATCCGGCAAGCAACAACATCTCGGTAGGTACCCCGATGGGACTGATTACCTTCAATCCGGCTACGCTGAAGAAGAGCAACTACCAGCCTAAAGTCATCTTCTGTTCCCTCCATTATAGCGGAGAGAAGGAGTCGGAACCTATCCTGCACAAGGAAAAAGTGGTGATTCCTGCCAACAAGCGAAACCTGACCATCAACTTCGCATCGCTCGACTATCAGCGCAAGTATCAGACCAAATACCTCTATCGCATAGATGGTTATACAGCTCCAGGCGTGTGGATATCAAACGGAAGCAACCATACCATCGGCTTCAACCGTATCAGTCATGGCGATTACGTACTCAAGGTGAGAGCCACCAACTCTCACGGTGTATGGAGCAAGTATGTGGCAGAACTGCCTATCGAAGTGCGCCCTACCTTCTGGGAAAGCATCTGGGGCAAATTTCTGATGCTGCTTCTGCTCTTCGGTATCGTAGGCGCAATCTTCTATACCTACAACCAGCGCCAGCGCGAGAACGTAACCCACGAGATGAGCGTGATGAAGAACGAGTTCTACAACGATGCTGCCAACCGTCTGAGAACCCCTCTAACGCTCATCGGAGCCCCGGTAAAAACCGTTTTGGATACCGAACCGGGTATCACCCGAAAGGGCAAGGAACTGCTGAGAATGGTAATAGACAATGCCAACGAAATGCTGGTAATGCTGGACAAGGCTCAGAGATACGGCAACAAGGCAGACTTCTATACGAACAGCGGTCTGACCGAGGAAGATTACGACCTGACAGAAAGGGAGAAAGAGAACGGACAGATTGACGACCGCAATGCATCCGACTATCTGGAAGAAGTAAATAAACAGAAAGAAGAAAAGGATGCAGAGGCTGAACGCCTGGAAGAAATGGGCAAGGAACAGGAAACTGCACAGGAAGAAGCGGAACAAAAAGACCAGACGGTACTGGTAGTAGAAGACAATGCCGACCTGCGCAAGTTCCTCTACAGCATTCTCTCGCCTACCTACAACGTGCTGCTTGCAGAGAACGGAAAGACTGGTTTGGTGATGGCCCGCAAGGAGATACCAGACTTTATCCTCACGGACGTTACCATGCCTGTGATGGATGGTTTGTCGATGATTCACGAGATCAAGCAGGATACCACCCTCAACAACATCCCAGTGATGATTCTCTCGGCCAAGGCAAGCGTAGAAGATCAGCAGCGAGGCTTTGATGAAGGTGTTGATGCCTATATCACCAAGCCATTCTCTACCCCTTATCTGCTCGGCCGAATAGAGGCTATCCTCACCCAGCGCCGCAACATTCAGATGGATGTCATCAGAAAGCTGAAGGAAACTGGCGATAAAGATGCCATAGCAGCCCTGCGAATACTGCCTGCAGCAGCTCCTCAGCCTGCTCTTAACCAGGCTGAAACTAGTGCCGAGAGCGAAGCGGTTGATCCAAACAGCGAGCTGGCATTGATGGCGGCACAGATGCAGGACAGAACCATGATGCGTGCCTTCAGGTTTATTGTTGAAAATGCAGGCAACCCGGAACTCAAGATAGATGATATCTCGAACGAAATCGGTATGAGCCGAAGCGTACTATATAATAAGGTGAAAGCAACGACCGGAATGACGCCGGTAGACTTCGTTCGCCATATACGTATCAAGAAGGCATGCGAGATGTTGCGCAAGACAGACGATACACTGAGCAGCATCGCCTTTGCAGTAGGTTTCACCGACCCTAAGTATTTCTCGAAGGTATTCAAGAAAGAAACGGGTATCGTGCCTACTGAATACCGAAACAGAACGCAGGGATAGCCCGCATCATTACAGATGAAAGCAGTCATCATTACTGATGGCTGCTTTTATCTGTATTGACAAAAAAGTAATACATATTACAGGATATATCTTCAGTTGTTGTCGGGCACAGCCTTCTTCGTTATCGTACACAGCAAAACGTTCAAGCAAGGAAAAAAGCAGAATAGTCATAAAATTGAGCCATTTTGCTTTATTTTTTGACCGAATATTGCAAAAAAGTATAAAAATGGGGGGGTATTTGATTAATTTTCCCTTTTTACTGAAAAAAAACTGAGAAAAAGTTTGGTGTTACAAGAAAATGTAGTATCTTTGCAACAAGTTCTTAGAAAAGTTAAATGATAGATTAATCGTAAACCTCTTTTTCTTTGTTTTTTTGAGGAAAAAGAGGTAAAGAAAAAGAAATGCAGGGTTTGTGAAAATCCTGCATTTTTTATTTTTATGCTGTTTTATACTGATATTGTGTAGTTATATCGTCTACATATTTTATTCTTCTATATTCTATATCTAACCGATATCTATATACTCAGCTATATGGTATCTGTTTACCCAGATATACAATATCTATCTACATTATATATATTACGCTTATTCCTTCATCTATGATTTTGTTCGATTTTTAGAATTTTTAAAAAAACTCTTGAAGTATTCTAAGAGAAAAGTAGTATCTTTGCACTCTAGATCATATAAGTTGAGATCGGAAATATAGATAACACATACATAAAGATAAAAAAAATGAGAACTGTTTACGAATTTTCTGTTAAAGACAGAAAGGGAAAGGATGTTTCCCTCAAGGAGTATGCCAACGAAGTGCTGCTCATCGTTAACACCGCTACAAAGTGTGGTTTCACCCCTCAGTATGAGGAACTGGAGAAACTTTATGAGACCTATCATTCTCAAGGTTTCGAAATACTTGATTTTCCTTGCAACCAGTTTGGTCAGCAAGCCCCTGGTACAGATGAAAGCATTCATCAGTTCTGCAAGCTTACATACGGCACAGAGTTCCAGCGCTACAAGAAGATCAAGGTAAACGGAGACGATGCTGCCCCTCTCTTCAAATTTCTGAAAGAATGTAAGGGCTTTGCTGGTTGGGACGAGAGCCACCCTCTCTACCCTGTTCTCGACAAGATGTTGAGCGAGGCTGATCCTAACTACAAGGAGAGTGCCGATATCAAGTGGAACTTCACTAAGTTCCTCGTTAACAAGAAGGGTCAGGTTGTAGCCCGCTTCGAGCCTACCACAAGCTTCGATGTCATCGCTAAGGCTATCGAAGAGTGGTTGAACTTCTAATGAAAGATAGAAGTCTCGAACTGAGAATAGAATTTCTAAAATAAAAGAGAATAGAATCTCTAAATAAAAAGCCAGGTTGCTTTTCGCAGCCTGGCTTCTTTTATAATGTGATATTGTTATTTCAATATATCTCAAAGAATAATTGTCAACTGTTTGCTATAAACTATAAACTATTAACTGTTAACTGAAAATTAGTCAACCTTTGGCACATCCTTGAGGAACTGCTGGATTTCTTCATCACTCACAGAATAATCGTGCAAATCGCCATTAATAAAGCTATCGTAAGACGGCATATCGATAAGTCCATGACCTGAGAGACAGAACAGGATAACCTTCTCCTTGCCCTCTTCCTTAGCCTTCAGAGCCTCACGTATAGTGGCTGCAATCGCATGACAGCTCTCTGGAGCAGGAATGATACCCTCGGTCTGAGCGAAGAGCATGCCTGACTTGAATGACTCCAGCTGAGGGATATCTACACCATGCAGATAACCATCCTTCAGAAGTTGGGAGATAATCATACCAGCACCATGATAACGGAGACCACCTGCATGAATGTTGGCAGGCTTGAAATCATGACCCAGAGTAAACATTGGCAGCAATGGAGTGTAACCTGCCTCATCACCGAAATCATACTCGAACTTACCGCGAGTCAGCTTAGGACAGCTTTCCGGCTCTGCAGCTATAAACTCAGTATGGCGCTCGCCTGTGAAGTTGTGACGGAGGAATGGGAAGGCAATACCACCAAAGTTACTACCACCACCGAAACAAGCAATCACCTGATCAGGATACTCACCTGCCATAGCCATCTGCTTCTCTGCCTCTAGACCGATGATGGTCTGGTGAAGTGCCACATGATTGAGCACAGAACCCAGCGTATACTTACAGCCCGGTGTGGTTGTAGCCAGCTCAACAGCCTCACTGATGGCAGTACCGAGCGAACCAGGATGATGAGGATCACGTGTGATAATGTTCTTACCTGCGCGTGTACTCATGGAAGGAGAACCCTCTACAGTGGCTCCAAACGTACGCATGATGCTGGAACGGTATGGTTTCTGCTGCATGGTAATCTTTACCTGATAAACTGCTGCCTCCAGGCCGTAGAGTTTTGCTGCATAAGAGAGGGCTGCACCCCACTGTCCTGCACCAGTCTCTGTAGTGACATTAGTATCCCCCTCCTGCTTACAGTAGTAGCACTGAGGAATGGCTGAATTGATTTTATGAGAGCCTAACGGATTGATACTCTCATTCTTGAAATAGATATGCGCCGGAGTACCGAGTGCCTCCTCAAGGGCATAAGCACGTACAAGAGGGGTTGAACGGTAGAAGGTGTACTTCTCCAGCACATCTTCCGGAATATCAATCCAAGCGTGCTCTGTATCAAGTTCCTGCTTTGAGCACTCCTTATTAAATACGTGTGACAAATCATCAGCATTCATTGGCTGGTGTGTCTGAGGGTTCAACGGTGGCAATGGCTTGTTAGGCATATCTGCCTGAATGTTGTACCACTGAGTAGGAAGTTCCTGCTCGCTTAAGATGTACTTTTTCTGTCTCATATTTATATATATGTTTAAAATTGTTGTATGCCAGAACAAAGGTACAAATAAAAAATGAAATAAAGAACTTTTTTATGTGTTTTTCCACTATTTTTTTATTTTTATCCAATAAAATAGTTCATTCTACAGGTATTATTTGTTATATAAGTGTATTTTCAGTGTTATTTCTATAAATTTAATCAAATATTACCCCATAAAATATCAAATATTACCCCCTATATTATAATGAAAAATAGTATCTTTGCAACAGAAAAATTCAAAATGCGTTGTGAAACGCTTATCATCATCTTTTACTTATACAAAAAAATAAAACATTGGAGTTCAATAGGGATATTGAGATTCCAATGTTTTTTTTATACACTAAACTGAAACATATTATCATGTAAAGTTGACATATCATCATGTAACGTTGTCAGATTTCTAACCTTTCAGTATAAATCAACAGTCTGTTTTATTGTCTACTTCCACAATTGATACAGGATTTTACCCATAGACAGTAGACACAGATTATTTCTTTTCATTACCTAAATCTATCTGCGATATCTGATTCAACAGATTTACAGCCTGCCCTACTGTCTTCACATCATTGATGCGAAGCATTCGCTTGTTGAATTTTTCCTTCAGAACACAATCTTGAATATGACTGGTAACGTAAGCGAGTATGCGGTTAAACATCTGACTTCTGTAGAACGGACTGTTTACATTGCTCACAAACTGCATCTGCATATAGCCCTGCTTGAGAATAATCTTCTCGCAACCTAGCTTCTTGCCTACCCTACGCAGACCTACCACATGCATCAGTTCGTCTGCTTCATGAGGCACAGGACCAAAACGGTCTATCATACGCTTGCGGTAAGCCTCTACTTCCTCATCGCTCTCCAGACGGTCCAGTTCACGATAAAGGAGCATGCGCTCACTGTCACCCGGCACATAGGTCTGAGGAAAATACATCTCCAGATCACTCTCTATGCCACAATCGTCAACGAAATCATCACCCGTAAGCTGGGCACCTTCATCCATCTTCTCCTGATAAAGATCACAGAACTCCTCGTTCTTCAACTCTGTGACAGCCTGAGAGAGAATCTTCTGGTAGGTTTCATAACCCAGATCTTCCATAAAACCGCTCTGCTCAGAGCCCAGCAGATTACCCGCACCGCGGATATCCAGGTCCTGCATGGCGAGATTGAAGCCGCTACCCAGTTCGCTGAACGTCTCCAGAGCCTCCAGACGGCGACGTGCCTCAGGAGTAAGTGCACTCTTAGGTGGCGCCATCAGATAGCAGAAAGCCTTCTTGTTGCTTCTTCCTACGCGTCCACGCATCTGATGCAGGTCACTCAATCCGAAGTGATGAGCATCGCTCACGATAATCGTATTGGCATTGGAAATGTCGATACCGTTCTCTACAATAGTGGTAGAAAGCAGTACATCATAATCGTAATTGATAAAGCCCATGATGATTTTCTCCAAATCCTCAGGCTTCATCTGTCCGTGACCGATTGCTACCCTACAGTCTGGGATATGCTTCTCGATGAGCATCTTGAGCTCCGGAAGCTTGGATATTCTGTCGCATACGAAATAAACCTGTCCGTTTCGGCTCATCTCGAAATTGATGGCATCGCAGATAACTTCACTACTAAACGTTACCAGTTCGGTATGAATCGGATAACGGTTAGGTGGCGGAGTGCGCATGATACTCATATCCCGGGCGCCCATCAGAGAGAACTGGAGGGTTCGCGGAATCGGAGTGGCACTCATCGTGAGTGTATCGACATTTACCTTGAGCTGACGGAGTTTCTCTTTGGTAGACACACCGAACTTCTGCTCTTCATCGATGACGAGCAGTCCCAGGTCATGCCATTTCACGGTCTTTGATATCAGCTTATGCGTACCTATGAGGATATCAATCTTACCCTCTTTCAGGGCGTCAAGCACCTCTCTGGTTTCCTTCGTTGTACGGGCTCTACTGAGATAGTCTACCCTTACAGGCATGCCTTCCAGACGCTTTTTGAAAGTCTGATAGTGCTGGAAAGCCAGAACGGTAGTAGGCACCAGCACTGCAACCTGCTTGCTGTCGCACGCTGCCTTGAAGGCTGCACGGATGGCGACCTCAGTCTTGCCGAAGCCCACATCGCCACAAACCAGACGGTCCATCGGTCTGCCGCTCTCCATATCCTTCTTCACATCCTGAGTAGCCTTATTCTGGTCTGGCGTATCTTCATACAGGAAGGAAGCCTCCAGCGTATGCTGCAGATAATTGTCGGCACTGAAGGCGAATCCCTTCTCCCGTCGGCGCTGGGCATAGAGTTTGATCAGGTCGCGCGCAATGTCCTTGATTCGCTTCTTAGCTTTGTCCTTGAGTTTATCCCAGGCACCTGTACCCAGTGTAGACAGGCGAGGCGGAGTACCGGTATCGCTGCGGCGATATTTGCTGATTTTATAAAGCGAGTGGATAGAAACATCCACCTTGTCATTGTTCGTATAGACGATGCGGATCATTTCCTGATAGCTGTTGCCCGCAGGAACCCTAACCAGACCGCCGAACTTGCCGATACCGAAGTCTACATGCACGATAAAATCTCCCACTTCCATCTCCTGCAGTTCCTTCATGGTGAGTGCCATTTTGCCGGCTCTCGCTTTATCTGAGCGCAGGTTATATTTATGAAAACGGTCAAAAATCTGATGATCGGTAAAGAAACAGCACTTCTTGTCATGGTCAGTAAAGCCTTCATGAAGCGTCTTGTCTACCGGTGTAAAACGGATGGTGTAGCGCTTCAGCTCTTCGCTTTCAAAGATATCCTTCAGGCGCTGTTGCTGCTTCTGGCTATCTGCCAATATATATAAGGTGTAACCCTGGAGCAGGAAATTCTCCAGAGTTTGACAAAGCAAATCGAAATTCTTATGGAAAAGAGGCTGTGGAGCGATATTGAAAGGTATCACAGCCGGACTCTCTGACGGAGCGACCTTGCCGAACTCGATACGGAGATGAGCCGCTACTGCCTTCTTGAAATCGAGCGGAGAAACGAGGTTGAGCTCGGTCTTCATGTCATGTCTGATGCGCTCAGCCTCTACCTCAGTAGCTCCCTCCAGCTGCTCGGTAAGGCTCTGCGATGAGAAGCCTTCGGTATAGATCTGACCGATGCGGTCGCAAACAAAAGAAAGGTCTTTCGCAACGACTGGCGTACTTTCGGAGAGGAAATTGAGGAAACACTGCTTGTTGCTCTCGATATGGGCGAGTTCGGGCACGATTTCTATCTCTGTGCGCTTCGCCTGCGAGAGCTGGGTCTCAACATCAAAGGTACGGATGGTATCAATCTCATCGCCGAAGAAGTCGATACGGAACGGATATTCGCAGCTGTAGGAATAGACATCGAGGATGCTTCCACGCACGGCAAACTGGCCCGGTTCATAAACATAATCGGTTTCTTTGAGTCCGAAATCGCGCAGGGTATGAACCACATCGGTCTGAGCAATCTGCTGGCCTACAGTCAGTTTTAGAATCCGTTCATCCAGATTCTGCTTAGCCACAACGAGTTCTGCCAGTGCATCGGGATAAGTGACTACCAGGAAATGTCCTCCCGAAGAGAGGCGCGCCAGCACCTCTGTACGTAGGATTTCGTTCGCTGCATCACGCTGCCCGTATTTCACGGCACGCCGATAGCTGGAAGGAAAGAAGAAGACCTTCTCCTGCCCCATCATCTGAGTGAGATCGTGATAAAAATAGCCTGCTTCATCGGCATCATCCAGTACGAAGAGTACCGAATGCCTCATCTTCCCCTGCAGAGAAGCAAAGAACATCGGAGCCGAAGAGCACAGCAAACCCTGGAGAAAAATGGAATGAACCGACTTCTTCCCCATCAAATCAAAGAGGGCATCCGCCTGTGGCGAACGCCCGTATGTTTTTTCTATCTTTTGGATTTCCATCCAAGTACTGATTAGTGATTACTGATTACTGAGTAGTGATTACAGAGTATTAATCCTTCTTCGGATATTTCTTGAACCAGCCATCCAGGCGCAGTCGCATTACGCCAAAGAAAGCCTCACCAAAGATGCCACCACTCATCTTGCTCACACCTTCACGACGGTTAACAAAGATGACAGGCACCTCCTTAATCTTGAAACCTATTCGATGAGCCGTATATTTCATCTCTATCTGGAAAGCATAGCCCTTGAAGCGGATAGCATCCAAATCTATGGTTTCCAATACCTTACGTCGGTAGCAGACGAATCCAGCTGTGGTATCATTCACCTTAAATCCGGTTACGATACGTACGTATTTAGAAGCGAAATAGCTCATCAATACGCGTCCGATAGGCCAGTTGACCACGTTCACACCCGAAATATATCTTGAGCCTACAGCCACATCATACCCCTCATCGTGAGTTGCCGCATAGAGACGAGGCAAATCATTAGGATCATGACTGAAGTCGGCATCCATCTCGAAGATGAAGTCATAACCCTGCTTCAATGACCATTTGAAGCCCATGATATAGGCTGTACCCAAACCGAGTTTACCCGAACGCTCCAGGATATGCAGACGACCGGCAAACTCATTAGCCATCAAGCCCTTAACAATGGCAGCAGTACCGTCAGGACTTCCGTCATCGATAACGAGGATATCAAACTGCTTTTCGAGACCGAAGACAGCACGGATGATTTTCTCGATGTTTTCCTTCTCATTATATGTAGGAATGATTACTATGCTATCACTCATAACTTCTTATAATTTTAATGATTCTGATTCTATATAATGTAATACAGATGCAAAATTACAACTTATTTTTGAAATAACAAGCGAAAAACCGAAATTATTGGTCCGGATTCTCTACAAAACCCTGATATTTCTTGTCAAGCCCGCTCATGATCGCCTCATAGCTCTTGTTCATCTGGTTCTTGATATTGTCAGCTCCCTTGCCTATCGGCTCGATAGGCTCATGAATGGTGAGCTTCAGAGGATGCCAGAAAGCCCAGTAGATGTCCTTCATGCGAGGCTTCACATCAAAACTGCCATTGATGGTAAGCGGACATACCGGCAACTGCAGTTCATCGGCAAGCATGAAAGCACCGCGGCGGAACACGCCCATGTGCCCCGTAAACGAACGGGCACCCTCTGGGAATACCACCAGCGACATGCCCTCTTTAAGCACCTCGCGAGCACGGTCATAAGAAGCACGGATCTTAGAAGGTCCGCTCTTGTCTACAAAGATGTGGTGCGCATACTCACAGGCGATACCGATGAGAGGCACTTTGCGCAAGCCCTTCTTCATCATCCACTTGAAGTTTCTGCCCAGGAAGCCGTAAATCAGGAAGATATCGAAAGCGCCCTGATGATTGGCCACGAAAACATAACTCTGGTTCTTCTTGAGATGCTCACGTCCCTCCACCTTTACAGGCAGGAGGAGGATGCGGACCCAAAGCCAGGACCAATACTTGCCGGGATAATAGCCCCAGAAATGGCCATTGCCCAGCATACATCCCAAAACAGTAGTTAAACTGGTTAAAACGCTAGCTACCAACAGGATAGGCAAGCATATTACAAGTTGATACAGACGATATAAGTACTTCATTTTTTATTTAAGAATGAATAATTTAACACTCAACATTTAACATTCAACACTCAACACTCCTCATTTTCTTTTGAGTGTGATGACCACGATTTCTGCCGTAGCCCCTATGCGGATTGGAACGGTACCACCCAGACCTGATGTGGTATAGAGCTGGCAACCCTCCTCCTCGAAGAGGCCGTAATCATAAGGAGTAAACATCGACGGACGCAAGCCCAGGATACTGATCTGCCCCGCATGCGTATGACCGCTCAGCGTAAGCTGCGGTGCTACGACCAGCGAATCCTTCCTGTCAGGTCCTATCACACCGCCATCCTCATCCTTCTCCTTATTAATAGTAGAAGGCCAGGTCTCGCGCCATTGCTTTGGCATATGCTGCAGCATCAGCACGAAAGAGCCCGGTCTGATGCCATACAGCGCCTTCCTTACGTTGGTGCGCTTTGGCTTGTCATAGTTCTCTGTACCAGCTACATAGATGCTGTCAGCGCCTCTATGCACCGCCACATGTTCATTCATCAGCAGGCGCCATCCGCAACTCCGCTGGAAGTCCTGCATCCGCTTCTCAAGCGCAGCTATCTCCTGCTCATCATCTACATCCATATAATAGGTGTAATCGTGATTACCCAGCACACTCATCACGCCATCTCTGGCTTTCAGACTGCTGAGCAGCGCCTGATACTCAGGCAATTCATCGGGCGTAACATTCTGTAAATCACCCGTAAAGCAAATCAGATCAGGTTTTTCGGCATTAATGCTGTCGATATCGCGCTGAGGCAGATGACCACGCCAGCCATAGTATGACCCGAGATGGATATCGCTGAACTGAACGATGCGATAGCCCTCGAAAGACTTCGGCAGATTAGGTACATAGATGGTGATACGCTTGACTTGCATCTTAGGAAAACCTTCGGTAAATCCATAGATAAAGCAGAAGAACGCCACCGCTCCCACTACCAGTCCGAGGAGCTTGCCCCAGTTGCGATGGCCGTGGAGAAGCCGCATACAGCACCAGCCGAAGACACTGAACAGGCTGAAGACAAACTGCGGCACCGCACATACTGCCATCATCACAAACCAGATGTCGATGAGCACCGGATTGCGTGGCAGGAAGTTGGGCAGTATCGTGATATACGCGCTGTAGGCGATAACCACGAAAGCCGGCAACCAGAAGAGCACCCGCTGCCAGAGACTCTTCAGCCGTAACTTGCCATACCTTTTATATATCCACAGATACGGCAACAGGGTGAATACCACTACGGGTATCAATATTCTTGCTATCATTTCTTGATCAAACTTGATTGAAGATACGTTTTCATTGCCTGCACGGGCACTCCTCTGCGCTGTGCATAGTCACGAAGCTGGTCGTCTCCTATCCGTCCCAGTTCGAAATACCGCGACTTGGGATGTGCAAACATCAGCCCCGAGACACTGGCATGAGGCATCATCATTCCGCTTGTGGTGAGCCGGATGCCCACCTGACTCATATCGATGAGCTGGTCGATGATGAAGTTGGCACTGGTATCGGGCAGCGAAGGATATCCTATAGCCGGACGGATGCCCTGATAGCGCTCCAGATGCTGGTCTTCGATGCTCAGCTGCTCGTCGGGAGCATAGCCCCAGATGCTGCGTCTCACCTCTTCGTGCAACTTCTCTGCCGTGGCTTCAGCCAACCGGTCGCAGAGTGTCTGTGCCATCATATTGAGGTAGTCGTCCGAGCGATATTTCTTCTCCAGACCGCCATCTACCGTCGTGCAGAAGATACCCAGCCGGTCTGTTATTCCACTGCCCAGAGGACGGATGAAATCAGCCAGACAGAGATTGGGTTCTCCCTGAGCCGCCGGATGCTGCTGACGGAGCATCGGGAAGCGGACTTTCTGCCCTTCCAGCCAGATATCATCCCCCTCGCTGTTCGCCTCGAAGAGTCCGAAGACGGCATAGGTATGATATTCGCCTTCCCATGAATGGAGCATATCGAGCGCCTCAGCCTTCATTTTTTCCTTTTCCTCTCGAGGTTTGCCGTTCAATCCCCAGGCATGATAAAAGTATAGCCAGTTGATATATGGCTCAATTTCGCTTATATTGTATACTATTCTTCGCATCCGATACGATATTTTATTTTACAATCCCCGTAAGATTTCCCTTTTTCAGGAATTGTTTCTGAACTCCAGTTCCTCTCCTCTGCAAGCGGCATCAAACACGCCTTTGTCGTAGATAAGACGACCGTTGCAGAAAGTCTGTTCCACTTTCCATGCAAACTCGTCACCCTCTACAGGGCTCCATTTACACTTACTCTGAATCACCTCTTCGGTCACCTTCCAAGGCTCTCCCTTGCGCACCACAACGACATCTGCCTTATAACCCGGACGCAGGAAGCCGCGCTGACTGATATGGAACAGACGGGCTGGATTATGGCACATCAGTTCAACCAGGCGCTCGATACTGATTACCTTTTCGTCAACAAGTTTCAGCATGCTTACCAGTGAGAACTGTACCATTGGCATACCTGATGCTGCCTTGGCACAACCGCCCTGTTTATCCTTCAACTGATGAGGAGCATGATCGGTACCTACTACAGTAATCTTACCATTACTCAGCGCCTTACGCAAAGCATCGCGGTCAGCAACGGTCTTTACTGCAGGATTGCATTTGATGCGTGCACCCTTCACAGCGTAATCTTTATCCGAGAACATGAGATGAGCCACAACAGCCTCGCCTGTAATATTTTCATCCTTACCAAAGAACTCCAGTTCCTTAGCCGTAGTAACGTGAGCGATATGGAGATGCGCCCCGCTTTCCTTAGCCAGCTGCACCGCCAGACGGCTGCTTTCATAGCAAGCCTCCTCGCTACGTATTTCCGGATGATGTTCTACGGCAGGGTCCTCACCCCATTTCTGCTTAGCCAGCTGCATGTTGCGGTTGATGATTTCGGTATCCTCACAGTGGGTCATCACCGGCAAATCCAGCTCTTTCGCCTTCTTGAAGATAGCCTGCAGCGCCTCATATTTATCCACCAGCATATTGCCCGTACTGGAGCCCATAAAGAGCTTGATTCCCGGCACACGATGCGTATCGAGCTGCTCAAAATCATTTACATTATCATTGGTAGCACCAAAGAAGAAACTGTAGTTCACATGACTCTTCTCAGCGCCCAGCTGCCGCTTTGCCTGCCAGGCCTCCAGAGAGGTAGTCTGAGGTACCGTGTTAGGCATCTCAAAATAACTGGTCACACCACCAAAGGCAGCTGCGCGGCTTTCGCTCTCGATGTCAGCCTTCTGCGTAAGTCCCGGCTCACGGAAGTGAACATGATCATCAATCACACCCGGCAAAACAAAACACCCCGAGGCATCGATGACTTCATCGTAATTGCCACGGGGTGCCTCGCCTTCATATATCTCCTTGATAAATTCACCATCCAACAAGAGGTCGCCCACAAAAGAGCGACCCTCATTTATAATGGTTCCATTCTTGATTAATTTCATATTACTAAACTTATAAAATGAAGAGTTTTACAAGATGTTAATGCCCAAGACCTTGAAAGAGTCCTGTTTCTACTCCTGACCTTCCTGTTTTTCAGGAATCGTAGGCGCAGCCAGTTCGTTGGCTGTAGGTGCCGGAGCCGCATCAGGATTTACCTGTGGAGCCGCTTCCATCTCTGGCTGCATGCCGCTCTGCGCATCTCGTGTACCGTTCATAATCTCCTGATTCTCTTGAGCTTTCTTATAATAGTCCTTTACATAAGGATCATTCTTGAAATAGTCGGTAGCCTTGCTCATGATATCCTCTATCCAAGGAGAGAGCATCGGATACTGGTTGCCCATTGTAACGAGGAAGAAGACGCCCGGTCCCAGCACATTGTTGAAGTTGTCGGTAACAAACGAAGTGATGAGCTTGTCTTCCTGCTCAGAGAGGCGGATGGATTCCTCGTTCAGATGCTTGTTGACAGCCACCATATCGCTACCGTTCATGATAGCCTGGTCGTGCTTGTGTACCAGTTCGCGCAACTGATTCTGAATCTGCTGGTATTTCTTGAAGAATCCGAAGAGTTTATCGTTCATAGGAGTACCGCTTACCACCTGCTGTGTATCATCGAGCTTCACCGTAATGCTTCCACTCTCCAGCACCAGCGGCAGCACAGGGTCATCATCCATGAAGATATTCGCCATCTTCATAGAGTCGACAGAGCCCTGAAAATGGAACTGTCCGTGCACTACATCGCAAGAATCCACGTTCTTGAAATCGTTGTTTTCCAGTATCTTAAGGTACAGCATGCGTCCGTCCAGAGTACTTACGTTAGAAGTACCCGAGATATCGTAACTGTTGGCACAAGATGCAAGTGCCATCAAGGCAATGAATGCGTAAAATATTCTATTCATAAGCTATCTATATCACTTTCGGTGAACAAAAGTACAATCTTAATTTGAACTGACGAAATAAATTGCAGCAATTTAATTCATTCTTACAAGATTTATGTTTTGTTTGCACTCCTATTGGCCACCGAAAGCTTTTTTCTCGTCCTTTCTATATTACTGATTGTTTTCCTTCTTCAGTTCATGAGAGATGCGATGCGTGGTATACAGTTCCAGCAGGGCTGCGATGAGAAGGAAGACTACCCACTTATTATAGAAATAGGTGATATAGGTCTCATAATTCTCAAACCAGCGGCGCAGGAAAGCATACACCGTATCTACCATCGAGATGCCTGAGAGCACGAAGAAGATGTCTGCTACATACTGCATGCGCTTCAGGCGGTGGATTACCAGCGAAGATCCCTCATAGAACTGCATCGCCTGCATCACGCTGAAGAGTATGGTGCCCAGCAGGAACCCCCAGCTCGTTACCTGCACCAGCTGCGGATGTGAAAAACCAAATGCGAAGCAAGCCGCACCGACAACCATCAGCACGCCGCCCAGCAAGAAAATAGCACTTTCCAGTTTACTCAATTGTTTCATTTTCGTCTTGTTCGTTAGTTTTTTCCGGAATATCCGAACTCAATACAAAGATATCTTCATCATCAGCCTTCATGAAATAACGCTGGCGGGCTATCTTCTCAAATGCCCGCGCACCATGCTGCATATCGCGCAGGGTATGCTTGTCGTTTTCATACTGCTCACGATACTTTTCTATCTCCGAACGGAGCGTAGCTATCTCTATCTGGTACTTAATGTGCTGTCTTACACTATTGTCGTCAACTACACCAACTACCAGAACACCCGCTACAATCACTATAAGATACTTATAATGAGCGAGATAATTCCATATAATACCAAGTTTTTTACTCATTTCTTCCGAATTTGTTTGCAAAGATAATATTTTTTTGTTATCTTTGCATCATCAATTAAGAAAAAATAATGGAAGAGTATATAGTTTCTGCAAGAAAGTACCGTCCGATGACCTTCGATTCGGTTGTCGGACAGAGTGCATTGACCACCACTTTGAAGAATGCAGTGAAGAGCGGCAAGCTGGCGCACGCCTATCTTTTCTGCGGTCCGAGAGGTGTGGGCAAAACCACTTGTGCCCGCATTTTTGCGAAGGCAATCAACTGCGAGCACCCTCGTGAAGACGGCGAGGCATGCAACGAATGTGAGAGCTGCCGTGCCTTCAATGAGCAGCGTTCCTACAACATCTTCGAGCTGGATGCCGCCAGCAACAACGGTGTTGACCAGATTAAGGTTCTGATGGAGCAGACCCGCATCCCGCCTCAGGTGGGCAAGTATAAGGTGTTTATCATCGATGAGGTCCACATGCTCTCTACAGCCGCCTTCAACGCCTTTCTCAAGACGCTGGAGGAGCCACCTCAGCATGTCATCTTCATCCTCGCCACTACCGAGAAGCATAAGATTCTGCCTACCATCCTGAGCCGATGCCAGATTTACGACTTCGAGCGAATGACGGTAGCCAACACCATCAACCACCTGAAGATGGTGGCTGAGAAGGAAGGCATACAATATGAAGAGCAGGCGCTCGCCGTGATAGCCGAAAAGGCTGACGGAGGTATGCGCGATGCCCTCTCTATCTTCGACCAGGCTGCCAGCTTCTGCATGGGCAACATCACTTACCAGAAGGTTATCGAGGACCTGAACGTGCTCGACAGCGACAACTATTTCCGTCTGGTAGACCTGGCTCTGGAGAATAAGGTGGCCGAGATGATGGTTACACTCGACGGCATTCTGAGCCGCGGTTTCGATGGCGGCAACATGATACAGGGGCTTGCCCAGCATGTGCGCAATGTGATGATGGCGAAGGATCCTCAGACCCTGCCTCTGCTCGAAACCAGCGACGACCAGAAAGCCAAGTTCCAGGCTCAGGCCCAGAAGGCACCTACACCTTTCTTATATAAGGCGCTGGAACTGATGAACCAATGCGATATCCATTACCGCGCCAGCAGCAACAAGCGATTACTGGTAGAGCTCACCCTGATACAGATAGGCCAGATTACGCAACCCGAGGATCAGGATGTGCCTAGTGCGGGGCGTACGCCCAATAGATTAAAATCCCTGTTTCAGAAACTCCTGGCTCAGTCTAAGCTTGCCTCTCAGGGTGCAGGTTCTGAGCCTTCAGGCAGCAGCGAAAACCGGTCATCACAGCCGGGAGCGTCTGCTGCTACAGCTACTGCTGTGCCTTCATCAGGGGCACCGACAGCCGCTTCTGCAGCCTCCAATGCTGCATCTTATTCTGCATCTTATTCTGCATCTGCCACCGCTGCCGCATCTGCCTCTCCAGAAGGCTCAGCCGCTGCCGGAGCTGCTACTGATGCTGCATCGCCTCACAAGCCACGACTCAAGAATATCAAGCTGGGCGGCATAGGCATGACTTTCTCTAACCTGAAGAAGAGGGAGGAGAACCAGCGCCGCCTGCACAGTCCGTATGATGATACCAATGAGGAAAAAGCGACCATCACGGGCGACCAGAACGAGTTCACCCAGGAGCAGGTGGAAGCAACATGGTTCAGTATGTGCATGAGAATGCAGAACAAGCTGGATTTCATAGGCTTAGCCAACCGCATGAAGAGTATTGTACCGAAGATAACCAACTATCCGCAGATAGAGGTTATCATCAACAACCAGCTCTTACTAGATGACGTTTTGAACATCAAGAACCGCATTCTCAAGACTTTCGTCTTAGGTCTTCACAACAGCGAACTGAGCATCAGCTACCGACTTGCCGACCAGGAAGAAGTAGGCAAGGTTCTGACCAAGAATGAAGTTCTGGAACTTCTTATGGAGAAGAACCCGGCGATGAAAAAGCTCACAAAGGACCTGGATCTGGTCATGACATAGAAGATACTCCACACGATACGAAATTCTCCACTCCATGTAGGACAACCTATACGGAGTGGAGAAAATTGTTTTTACAAATATCGAAACTTGGAGCTATAAGAGATACATAAGAGCGAAAGACCAAAGGGCGTTACAGCGTGACAGTTGTGACAGTTGTGACAGTTTTCAGCGGAGGGGGTATATTGCGAGTTTGCTGCTATCAAATTATAAGTATATATATTTAAATTATTATAT